>Ga0131853_10001207_pt1 | contig 46705 bp, 51 predicted proteins | sample TergutLab28metaG_FD_92764 | JGI IMG/M metagenome (GOLD analysis project Ga0131853, IMG submission 92764) | Labiotermes labralis P1 segment gut microbial communities from Petit-Saut dam, French Guiana - Lab288 P1 (version 2) (version 2) | ecosystem: Host-associated > Arthropoda: Insects >... | reverse complement strand
GTTTTAAGAAAACGTGTTAAAAATAGCGCGAAAAATGGCTTAACCCCGGGGTTAAGCCATGCAAGCAAGTAAGTTCATTATATCACAGAAGTTTTTTGTAACCTATCATTGACGCCGGTACAACATCTTCGACAAGAATATACGAGATTGATTTGACATCACAATTTTGATATGATATTATGGACATGTTACGTCGAAACCAAATGACTTTTTGGAGGGAAACCATATGAAGACACTTGTAAATGCAACAGAATTTGAAAACGAAGTTATAAAGTCCAACATCCCCGTGGTTGTTGACTTTTTTGCCACCTGGTGCGGCCCATGCAAAATGATTGCGCCAATACTGGACCAGCTGGCCGCAGAATTTGACGGCACAGCCAGCATCGTAAAGCTGGATGTAGACCAGGCCAAAGAACTGGCCATAGAATACGGCGTCAAAAGCGTGCCCACCCTTGTTTTCTTTAAAGACGGCGAGGTCGTTGATAAAGTCGTTGGCGCGCAACCAAAAAGCGAGCTAAAAAGCAAGATAGCAGCAATGGTTGGTTAAATAATTATCAAGCCTGGGTCGGATACCTTTTTGGAATCCGGCCTTTTCTACATCAGTATCAACTTGCAATCTTAATATCACTAACCGCGCGGGCACATAGCCCTAGCGTTTTCGCTACGCGAAAATGGCCGGAGGCCAGTTTGCCAAAGGCAAACCGCAAAGACCTACAGCACGCACCCGCGCGCTAAGTGATATTTAGAACCAGCGGTCAATAAGCTATTGCACGCCTTTTCGGCTGATTTTCCGCCACTCTGCGTCAATCGCTCCTAACAAAAGCTTTGGCTTTGTGTCGTCGCGATTTCCTTGACTGGCGAAAAATCAGGCTCGAAAATTCGCACAATCCATTATTGACCGCTGGTTCTAAGATTGCAAGTCGGTAAGGAGGCATCATGTCACTAATAGTAATCAGCTTCGACGGCGTTAAGGACACCGAATTTGAAAAAATGGCAGCCCTGCCACATCGCTATCCCAACATAGCCGCCTTTAAACAAGACGCGCGCTATACCGGCGATGTCTACACCACCTTTGTGTCCAACACATACCCCATACACAGCAGCATCTCCACCGGCAGGCATCCACGGGAGCACGGCATTACATCCAACCTTCTGGGCCATACAGACTGCAGCGCGGAAATTTGGGCGCAGGAGGCCAAGCTCTTTGCTGTTCCTACCATCTTCGATGCCGCCGCAAAAAAAGGCTTAAATATCGGCACAATAGCCTGGCCCGTAACCTGCGGCGCAAAAACCATTAAATGGAACATGCCGGAGGTGCATCTGCTGCCCGGCCAAAGCCGCATGCGCGAGCAAATGCGCCACGGCAGCTTTGGTTTCCAAATCATGGCAAAGCTGCGACATGGCAAAAAAATGAAGGGATTGGAGCAACCCTATCTAGATGATTTCTTCACATCCGTGGCCGTAGACCTACTGCGCGACAAAAAGCCCGATTTAACAATGATACATCTGCTGGCCTACGATTCTATCTGCCACTACGTGGGCATTTCGGACGAGCTGGACATAGCCCGGACCGCCATGGACCAAAACCTAGGCAGAATCCTGGCCGCGGCGGGCGATGATGCCACTATCATAGTCTTTTCCGACCATGGCCACCTTAATGTCTCCGAAAATATAAACCTAGCCCCCATCTTTGGCCATACCCTATACGAGCAATGCGGCGGCTGCGCCTTTTTCACGCGCAAGGTCGAAATAATAGAAGAATACCCATGGTTTGGCCGCATGTTAACAGACCAAGAAATGGAAGTATCGGGCTACGCAGGCCGCGCCGCCTTTGGCATTGCCGCCGCCCGGGGCTATAGTCTAGGCCCGGGCAGCTACCGCGCAAACCACGGCTACCCGCGGGATTACGACGAATTTCGTGTCTTCCACGCCATAAAAAACCCAAAGCACAGCCCGCACCACCTGCCTTTTGATGATATACGCAATGTTACCGCCATAATCAACCAAGAGTTGGAATTAAACATGGATTTGTAAAAAACGGAGGATAACCAATGCTAAAGAGCTTTTCCAAAGAAGAACGCAGCTGGATTATGTATGACTGGGCGCAAAACGTCTTTTCCACCATCATGATGGCAGCTGTTTTTCCTGTGTTTTTCGTAAGCATGGCCGATGGCGACGGCGTTTCCGGCAGCATGTGGTGGGCCATTGGCGTAGCAGTAGCGCGCTTTGTGCTGGGCGTGGCCGCCCCCATCATCGGCACAGTGGTGGATTTTCGCGGCTACAAAAAGCGGCTGCTGGTTATTTTTATTGCCTTTGGCATATTGGCCCTGCTGTTTGTAGCAGCCCAAAGCAGCTGGCAAATGCTGCTTATCGGCTATGTGCTGGCCAATATGTTTTGGTCCGCCGCCAATTTTGTATACGATAGCTATCTGCCCGATGTAACCACCAAAGACCGCATGGATAAAGTAAGCGCGTGGGGCTTTGCCATGGGCTATAGCGGCGGCAGCACCATCCCCTTCATTTTTAGCCTGCTCCTCATCATGTTTGGCGAAAACATAGGCATAGACGGCACTATGGCCGTGCGCATATCCGTTGTAATGACAGCCGTATGGTGGGGCATTTTCTGCATACCCATGCTGCGCGATGTGCATCACAAATACGGCGTAGACGCGCCAAAAACAGGTTTCATGAAAGCCACCGTAAAAAATATCTGGGGCACAGCCAAGCGCATTGTTAAAAACAAAGGTATGTTCATCTTCATCCTGGCCTATTTCTTCTACATAGACGGCGTTGGCACCATCATCAACATAGCAACAGCCTATGGCGCAGAGCTGGGCCTGGATATGATAGGCCTTGTGGCCGCCATATTCCTCACCCAATTTGTGGCCATCCCCTGCACCATACTCTTTGGCCGCCTGGCCAAGACCGTAAACCCCATAAACATCATCTCTGGCGCAATCTGCATATACCTGGTTATCTGCCTAACAGGCTTTACCATGGGCTTTGGCCTGGAATCCTATTGGTTCGACGAATCCGTCGCCATAATCATGTTCTGGGCACTGGCAGGCATGGTGGGCATGGTGCAGGGCGGCATCCAAGCCCTCTCCCGCTCCACCTTCGGCCGCCTGGTGCCACCAGAAAACGCCGGCGAATACTTCGGCTTCTTCGAAATCTTTGGCCGCTTTGCCGCCATCCTAGGGCCCGCGCTATATGCCATAGTCCTTAATACCACCGGCCGCCCATCCATATCCGTCCTTTCTGTTTCAGTCATCTTCCTGATAGGCCTGACGATACTGATAACAGGGCGCAAGCATCTGGATGCTAGTATTGGTAGCAACTAGCTGATTGACAGCTTTAAGGTCTTGATGTATAATGCGATTATAGCGAGGTGATTACTATGAAAACGATTACAGTTGATGTACACGATAACGGTCAGGGCCAATTTGTTTATATTCCAGAAGAGTTCAGGCTTTCTGAAAATAAATTATTCATCAAAAAAATTGATGATACGCTAATGTTGATTCCGGTAGACAAAGAGTGGGAAACTCATTTAGAAGGCCTATTTGGCTTTACCGATTGCTTTTTTCCAAATGGACGCGAACCACAAGGGGAGCATGGGGATGAGGAGAACTTATGGGATGCCTTATAGACTCGGATACATGCATCTATTACATCAACAAAAGGTCAATCAGCCTCATCGAGAGGGTTCACAGGCATATGCATAAGGGAATTTATGTTTCATCAATTGTTTTGGCAGAGCTAGAGTTCGGCGTTGCCAAAAGTGCATATCCTGATAGAAATTTAGAGAGCCTACAGAAGTTCCTTGTTGCATTTGAAATTTTAGACTTCGACAGTAAAGCCGCCGCCTGCTACGGCAAAATCCGAACTGATTTGCAGCGCGAGGGCAAGCTCATTGGTCCACTAGACATGCTAATTGCTGCTCATGCGCAATCCGCGGGGCTAACGCTAGTAACCAACAACACTCGGGAGTTTAGTCGTATCCCAGAACTATCAATGGAGAATTGGATATAAATGCTAAGAAAAACCAAAGTAACCTCAATATACATAATAGCCGCCATAATAACCGCCATTTTGTACGGCTTTATAGCTTATATCATCATCTACCACCGTCTTGCCGGAGGGTCGGTTTTGCTTGCCTATCTATGCAATATCGCCCTCATAATCATCTTTCTATCGCTAGACAAGCTGATACACGCAAAATTACAGTCGGACAAATTCGTGGTCACACGGCGCAACTATCTCTTCGCCCTGTGGATACATATAGAAAACTACATATCTTTCAAAACCACAATATATCTGTTCTATATTTTTATACTGATAACATCCAGGATATCCTTCCTAGACCCCACGCTGGTAAGCGAGGATTTTAGAAACTTCATACTCTCCATAGAATACGGGCTGATACTTGTAATAGCCTTCGACAAGCTAACAGAACATGTCTTTAAAGATGTAAAGCGTGTGAAAATAGTGGACGATAAATTCAAAAAATATATGGACAATAGAAAGAAAAGGCCCTAGCAAGGCCTTTTTCTACACCTAAAAAAATGCTTTAAAAAATTTTGTGACAAAAACAGATTTTTTGCGTATACATCTTTGAAAAGCAAAATTGATCTTTCGGAAAGGGGGATTGCATGAACGCCCACCAAGAAGCGGCGCCGCTGATAGCAAGCGTTCGTCAAATGCAAGCGCGACCCAAAATGGACAGCGCGTTTTTAGAAGCAATATACAATCAGCATTACGACAATGTGTATAACTATATTTGCTATAGAATAAACAACCACCACGATGCCGAAGAGCTGGCCAGTGATACCTTCGAAAACGCCATCAGGCGGTTTGGCACATATAGGCCGGACGTGGCACCGATGCAGGCCTGGCTGATAGGCATCGCCAAAAATGTGGTGACAGACTATTTTAGAGCAAAAAAGCGCAAGACATTTGTGCCTTTCGATGAAATAGGCGAGCTAATTTCATCCGAACGCCAACCCGATGAGCTCTTCGTGTTTAACGAAACAAACAGGGCTTTAATGAAGGCCATGGCCATGCTAAAAGATTCGGAGCGGCAAATTTTGGCCATGAAATTCGCAACAGACCTGAGAAATCAAGAAATCGCAAGGCTTATGGGACTTAGCGACACAAATGTTAGCACCATCATCAATAGAGCCGTAAAGAAGCTGAAAAAAGTCATAGAGAGGGAGGAAAAGTCATGAGAGAAGAAGACTTAGCCGAATTGTACATAAAAAACATCAAGGGCACGGATTTTTCTTCCGAAAGCAAAAACAAAGCAGCAAATCTAGAGGCCCTACAGGCCAAGCTGCCAATTATTAATCAAGAGAGGGAGATTTATATGAAAGAAAATAAAAGAAGATTCAGAAAACCCATCGCCATCGCGGCTTGCATCGCCGTCATACTATCCATGTCAGCTGTGGTTTTTGGCCAAGACATCGTAAACTATTTTAGAACGATAACGCTTGGCGAGCATGTAGCCTTTGTGAGCGGCCCGGAACTTACAGACGAAGAGATAGCAGCAAGGCAAGAAGAAACGCAAGCTATGATTGATGCCGGGGAGCTCGTTGTAGTTACCCAAGATAACTGGGTAGACCCTGACTGGCTCACATTTACCGATACCGAAGAAGGCAGAAGCCATTTCTTCTACGCAAACGTGATGCTGCCAACCTACGCACCATATGACTTTGAGTTTGACCACATCTTCTACTTTGTGGAAACATTGGAGGACCTTCAAGAGTATGGTGCAAATTACTACATGAGCGTAGTATTTAGCAACGGCATCAATGAAATTCGTATGCAAATTCGCTACATGACAGAGGACACAGGCTTTGTAGCAGGCGCATCCCCGGATATGCGCGAAGTTGAAATCAATGGCCATCCGGCCGTGGTTAGTGACAGCTCAGTTGACCTGCTGGTTGGCGATGTGTTGTACATGTTCTTTGGCATGGGCAATGTTGATGGCGAAGCACTGATAAGAATGGCCGAATCGCTTAACTAAAGTCAAAACCCTACAATCTAAAAGGCCACAAGCCCTGTCATCCTGAACGAAGTGAAGGATCTTCTGCATTGAATATAGATCCTTCGCCGCGCTCAGGATGACAAGATCCCGCATGACTATAAACAGTCAATAACAAAGAAAGGCCGCAACCGCGGCCTTTTTGCAATTCCTCATTCCTAATTCCTAATTTTCCTCCTCCAGCTCCAGTTCCCCTTCCATCTCCATCCGTATCATACAAGGCCTGCCGGGGATGTTGATGCTCTCGCCCGAATGAAATTCGGCCCTTTGCGGCGGCGAGAAGGTGTCCATTGGGAAAGCCATTTCTTCAAAGAAGTCGCATGGGTTTGGCGGGATGATATTGCCGCAATTTTCAGGTATCACAAAACCGCGGGATTCTACCAGCAATGACACCATGCGGAAAATCTTAACCATAGAGAATAGGCCAATGGTCACAAACACATGGGCGCGGTTGCGGTGATGATGAAGCGGCTCAATGCCTTCAAAATCCTGCTCTTCGGCACGTACATGGCCATGCTTATGTTCGTTGTGGCAGAAATCACGCTTAATTTCAGCCGCAAGCCCAAGCGCGCGCGCCTCTGCAATCACATAAGGCTCGCCACCCAGACTGGTAATGCCGCCCGCAATAAGATCTGTAGCTATGGACACCTCTGCGCCCTTAGATCCAAACAGGCTGCAACGTTGCGTGAAAGAGTTCGTAGCAGGAATAGTGCCAATTTCTACGCCGGCGCGGCTAACATAGCGCAGATGATAGTCAAAGTCGTATTGAATCTCAATCTCCCAATACCCTTTCTTAAACTTGCTGCGCTCTTTTGTCAAAATCATAATGTGACTGATTCGCAGGTCTTCAATGCTAACAGAATGTGCATTTTCCGGCGGACGAACCGGCTCGCCGCCCATGGAAAGCGCGGGGCCCAAGTCCGAAGGGGTCAAGCAATTTCTATAGCGGCAAGAATCATAAATCTTTAACGCCAAGATGGGCTCTGTGCGCACTCGTGGCGGAGCAGCAGATAGTACTGCCGCCTCTGGCTCCACCTCTACAGCAGGCGCGCTATGCTGCGGTGCCGCTAATGGCGGCCGCCCGGGTCTTTCCGGATAGTTTCCAAATTCAAAAGCTGCCATAATCTAAACCTCCCTAATTGTTTTCGATGTTATGGAATAACAAAAATTTCCTATGTGTATAGCCTCTCAAGCCATCATATGTAGCAGCAGGTGTTTCGGTGAATCCACAACAAGTCGGTATCACATGTCATCCTGAACGAAGTGAAGGATCTTTCACAATATTTTTGTTGAAACCTCCCCGCAAATTTGTTAAAATGTAAATATGACAAAATTTATGATAAAAGAATTTTGGGGCAAGCTTGTTGGTATAGCGCACAAAAGCCCGGTACAATGGGCTTTGCGTGCATATGCGGCGGCATTTCCCCTGCTTGTGTTTTTCGCATTAGAGGGGCTAAACCCTGCATCGACACAGGGCCTCATGGCATCGCCCATGTCCAGCCTCGGCATAGTGCTGTTTTCTGCACTTTTCATTGCCCTATGCGCCGTGGCCATGTTTGCCTTTACCGGGCGGGTCTTTTGGGCATATATGATGGTGTCTGTCATTTTAGGGGCTGCATATGTGGTCAACAACCTAAAATGGATGATTACAGGCCAGGTTTTTGTGCCAACAGACCTGATGCTGGCAGGCGAAGCCCTAATGATAACACAAGACACGGACATAATAATAGAGATGGCCCTGCTGCTGCGTATCGCATTAATCGCACTAATGCACCTGCCGCTTATTTTTGTTAACTTCCGGCTGGTCTTTAAAAAACGCTGCATAATGCTGGCCGGTGCTATGGCCATCTTCCTGCTGGGCTTTGCTTCCAATTTCTACGCTAACACCATTATGCCTGCGCTGGAAATTAATCCCAGGCAACCATTAACGGCATTATACCGCCAAACAGGCCTGATTATGGGCTTTCATGCTGCAATTATAGACCACAATGCCCGCCAAATGGCAGCGGACACAGCCAGCCTCACAGCAGAGCAGTTTTTTGCGCATCTGGAAATAAATACAGGCAATGCCACACCACGAGAAGCCATGCCCGGTGCAAGGTTGGATGTAGACCCGGATGTAAGGCCAAATGTTATTGTTATAATGTCCGAGGCCTTTATAGACCCAACGGTCATCTACAATCTAGACTTTTCCACAGACCCCGCCGCAAACCTGCGTCGCCTTAGCCAAAACCACATCAGCGGCACGCTTGTTGTCCCCGTTTTTGGCGGCGGCACAGCCAATACAGAGCTGGAGTTTCTAACAGGCAGCCCGCTGTTTCTGATGGGTTCTGCATATTATGTGCCCTACAACAATTTGGGCCGCTATTTTTTCCGGGATATCCAAACAGCCATGCCCCAGCTTTTCCGCGCAAATGGCTATCGCACCATCGCCGTGCATCCTTTTACCAGATATTTCTTTAACCGCCATATAGTGTACGAACGGCTGGGTTTTGATGAATACATTGCATACGAAGACATGGAAGACCCCGTGTACAAAGGGTTTTATGTGTCTGACGAGTTCTTTACAGATGTAATTATAGAGCAGATATTACTTGCAGAACAGGCCGAAGAACCGCTTTTTCTATTTGGCATTTCAATGCAAAATCATTGGGAGTTTTGGGGCAACAAATACGATGGCTGGCCGCAGGATGTGGTGTCCTTTAGCCCATATTTAACCCGCTACGAGCTTGGCCGGGTGGATGCCTTTGTGCAGGGCATTTACGATGCAGATAAGCAGCTAGGGCGGCTGATAGACTTCATAGAAGAGCGGGATGTGCCCACAATAGTAGTCTTTTTCGGCGACCATCTGCCCATACTGGGCCTGCATACCGACCGCTTTTTCGAGCAGCTAGGCTATATAAGCGACCAACGGCAGGAAATGTGGAATGAAGACGACAGGCGCAAGATGTTTACATTGCCCTATCTGGTTTGGAGCAATTTCGCGCCAACAGATGAAGATTGGGGTACCATATCCACATATTTCCTGGGCGCGCAGGTGCTGCGACACAGCGGAATATACCTAAACCGCTATTGGCATCATGTGTTGAACACAAACCGCTATTTTTCGGCGTTAACAGAGAACCACTATGTTGATATCTACGGAAATTTCCATACCACATGGGGTGTATGGGATTATGACCACATAATAGCCATGGAGGCCTTAATACAGACAATGTGGTTTGGCACGGATGACTTTCATTATTCTTTAAGCGAAATTATTTTTGAAAGATAAATACATTTTTCTTAGGAGGAAAAAATGGCAGAACTGGCAAAAATGGAAGATGTGCAGCAAATAGTGGGGGCAGATGGGGAGGCAATCACCCTAGTGCTCGGCGTTATCGGCGCAGATGTGCATGCCGTGGGCAACAAAATCCTAAACTACACATTCACAAAGGCAGGCTTTAATGTGGTAAACCTAGGCGTTATGGTCAGCCAAAAAGAATTTGTAGAAGCGGCCATAGAGGCCAATGCGTCGGCTATCATCGTGTCGTCCTTGTACGGCCATGGCGAAATAGACTGCAAAGGCTTGCGCGAAAAATGCGACGAGGCCGGGCTTTCGGACATTTTGATGTATGTAGGCGGCAACCTGGTGGTCGGCAAGCAGGATTTCGCTCAAGTAGAAAAAACATTTTTGGAGATGGGCTTTAACAGGGTATACCCGCCTGGCTCTGACCCTAAGCTAAACATACAGCACATGCTGGAAGACCTCACGTAGGGGCGACCTGTGGTCGCCCGATTATGAACGGACGTGCTATCATGAAAATCTATCTACTAACAGACTTAGGCTCAACATACACAAAAGTTACGGCGGTGGACATAGACAGTGCCAAAATTGTGGCGTTTGCAAAGTCCTTCACCACTATAGAAACCGATGTTAACCTGGGCTTTGATGCCGCAAAAAAAGAAATCGCCGCACAGCTGGGCCACGCAAATTTCGATAAATCCCTGGCGGCCTCATCAGCCGCCGGTGGCCTAAAGATGGTTTCTTCCGGCCTTGTGCCGGACCTTACCGCAAAGGCCTCGCGCCTGGCGGCGGCTTCTGCCGGTGCAAAGGTCATAAAAACCTATTCCTACGAGCTAACAGATTTTGAAAACCAAGAAATAACCGCCATACAGCCGGATATTATCCTGCTTTCCGGCGGCATAGACGGCGGCAACAAAAAGGTGCTGCTGCACAATGCAGAGGTCATATCGGCTGTGCCTGCGGACTTTTCTGTGATAATAGCGGGCAATCGCTCTGCTGCCGGGCAGGCCTCGCAGATTTTACAAGCGGGCGGCAAAAATACCGTGGTATGCGAAAATGTAATGCCACAATTTGGCAAGCTAAACATATTGCCCGCAAAGGCTGCCATCCGCGACCTTTTCATCGCCAATATCATCACCGCAAAGGGCCTGGATGCCATCCAAGAAATTATGGACATGGAAATAATCCCCACGCCCCTGGCTGTTTTTGAAGCCTGCGAGCTGCTAAGCCGTGGCAGCGGCATCCAGCAAGGCCTAGGCGAGCTTATGGCCTACGACCTGGGCGGTGCCACCACCGATGTATATTCCATGGCCGATGGCAGCCCAAAAATCCCTAATGCCTTTATCAACGGCATTACAGAGCCTTTTGCCAAGCGCACCGTAGAAGGCGATGTTGGCATGCGCTACAGCCTAACCGCCCTCTATGACCTTATCAAAGAAACCGGTGCAGACGCATTTTATCAGGAATACGGCATAACAGAGGGCGCTGTAGCCAAATGGGTTGAGATATGCTTGCAGACCCCCGGTGTGTTGCCCATGGATCAGCACGAGCAATTTGCTAATGTGGATTCTGCCTTTGCCGCCGAAGCCATGCGTATCTCCGCGGCCCGCCATGCCGGCTTTAACGAAAAAGTCTATACCCCCGCAGGCGAAATGCACTCCCAAAGCGGCAAAGACCTAACCCAGGTGCGCTATATAATAGGCAGCGGCGGCGCAGTTATAAACGCCGCAAACCCGCGCGCCATCATGGCCGCCACAGCCTATGCCCCAAGGGACGGCAATGCCCTAAAACCCCTGCGCCCCGCCATGCTGCTGGATGTAGAAAACTGCCTGGCAGCCATGGGCCTGTTATCCCGCTTTCATCCGGAGGTTGCGCTGCGCATCATGAAAGATAGCTTTAAGGAGGTTGAATGATATGATGGCAAAACAGGATAAGCAATACTATACCTATGCGGACTATATAACATGGCCGGATGAGCCAAGGTGCGAGCTGGTTGATGGCGAAATACATCTCATGGCTTCTCCTACACGAAGCATCAGGACATATTAGGAAATTTGGTTTGGAAATTTCGCCAGCATTTGCATGGTAAAAAATGCAGGGCTTATGCAGACCTTGACGTGCGCCTAAGCACAAGCGAAGCCGATGGAACGGTTTTTCGCCCCGATTTGCTTGTTGTTTGTGACCCCAATAAAATAGGCGAAAACTTTATAAAAGGCGCACCAGACCTGATAATCGAAATACTCTCACCATCAACCTCCAAATATGATATAACAACAAAATTCATGAAATACCGCGAAGCCGCCGTGAAAGAGCTATGGATTGTAGACCCACTGCAACAAACCGTGATGGTATACGAATGGAGTAACGGCGCGTATATAGCCAACAACTACGGCTCTACCGACAAAATAACCGTGGGCATACTGCCCGAGCTAACAATAGACATGAATGATATTTTTGATACAGAAGGGGAGATTTCCTAATGGACATTACGCTAAGAAACGAAAAACTAAGCGACGACCTGTTCTACAAGCTGCAAAAAGAGGTGCTTTTGGACTGGAAAACGGGGGCTGATGTAAACTTTAAAAACGCGGTAGACTATCAAAAATCCCAGCCCGCCTCAAAGTCCTTTTCGGCAAAGCTAATAGAAGCCGACCGGGATGGCGTTACATTGACCCAACCCCGCGCCGGTGTGGCTTTGCCCCAGGCGCATATAGAGCTACTGCGCTATCTGGAAGAAGCCGGCCAGGCAGACCTATTGCCCAGCACAATAGACAGCTACACCCGCCACAATCGCTACGAGGACGCCCAGGTGGGTATCGACGAAAGCATACGCATGGGACGTTCTATGCTTAATGGCTTTCCAGCGGTCAACCATGGTGTGGATATTTGCCGCACCGTTACATCCTCTGTTAAAAGCCCTGTGCAGGTGCGCCACGGCACACCCGATGGCAGGCTGCTGGCCGAAATAACCATGGCAGGCGGCTTTACATCCTACGAAGGCGGTGGCATTTCCTACAATATCCCATATTCTAAAGACATTCCGCTAGAAAAAACTATCTACGACTGGCAATATGTGGATAGACTAATAGGCAAATTCGAGGAAGAGGGCATTAGCATAAACCGCGAGCCCTTTGGTCCCCTTACCGGCACCCTTGTGCCGCCCTGTATCTCCCATTCTGTAGCCATAATAGAAAGCCTGCTGGCCGCCACCCAGGGCTGCAAAAACATAACTGTAGGCTATGGCCAGCTGGGCAATATAGTCCAGGACGTAGCCGCGCTAAAATCCCTGCGCAACCTAACTCGTCACTATCTGGACATGTTTGGCTATAACGACGTGGTTGTCACCACCGTGCTGCACCAATGGATGGGCGGCTTCCCCCACGACGAATCCATGGCCTTTGGCGTAATATCCTGGGGTGCCGCCGCCGCTGTGCTGGCCGGTGCTACAAAGGTAATTGTAAAAACCCCCCACGAAGCCATGGGCGTACCAACAATGGAAGCCAATGCCGCAGGCCTAAAAGCCACAAAGCAGGTAGTAAATATGCTAAAAGGCCAAAACCTGCTAGAGCTACACGATGTATACCTAGAAAGCGGCCTAATAGAAATGGAAACAAAATCCATAATAGACAAAACCCTGGAGCTGGGCTATGGCGACATCGCCCTGGGTGCGGTGCGCGCCTTTCAGGCCGGCGTTATAGACATCCCCTTTTCGCCCAGCAAATACAATGCGGACCTGGCCTTCCCCGCCCGGGATAGCGACGGTGCGGTACGTATCCTGGATTTCGGCAATCTGCCCTTTAGCCGCCATATCCGCGATTTCCACCGCAAGAAGCTGGAGGTACGCGCCAAAGGCGAAAACCGCGAGGTTTCTTTCCAGATGTCTATTGATGATATTTATGCGATAAGCGAAGGGCGGTTGGTTGGTAGACCAAAATAGAATTGGGAATGAGGAATTAGGAATGAGGAATGGTGGACAGCCTAGCTATCGTGCTGATATTGAGCCTGGGAAGTTATACACTTACGCTGATATGTTAACATGGCCGGAGGATGAGCGTTGGGAGTTGATTGATGGTGTGCCATACCTTTATGGCTGGCCCTATGGCATCGAAACCGAGCCCGACATGGACGCACTAAACAGAAGGCGTGAGGAGGTTTCGGCCAATTTATCCCGCGAGCTTAGCAAGGCCTCCGGCGGCACGTTAGACCTGGTTGTGGATGTCATGTTTACTTGTGACTATTCCAGCAAAACCATGGCTAAATATATAGAGTATCACAGTACATCCGTGCCAGAGTTTTGGTTCGTTTATGCGGATATAAATGAGATTCATGTTTACATTAGGATGGCAGACGGCAAATACAGATTCCATGCTTATCGTGGGGAGGATGTGATTACCGTAGGCATCCTTCCCGGCTTCAAAATCAACCTAAAAGACATCTTTTGATTGGAGGAATAGATATGGATTCAGCAGCCGCCAAAAAGCGTTGCATAGAAATTATCGAACGCTATCCCGAGCAGCACTTGCCCAGTCTCGCCACTTCTCTTGAGGCGATGTATAATATGATTGATGATGATGTGCCGTTAGATGATTTCATCAAGGAATTAAGGCTTGATATCGAATCCCGTTCGACAAAATCATCATCTGCTAAATAGAAAACAGAACTGGATTGCTTCGGGCTATATGTCCCCATCTATGCATTTGCTGTTGCCCTCGCAATGACGTTTTTGATGAAACTTATCAGTCCCGAGCAACGTCATTGCGAGGTAGGTCGCATACCCGAGCAGCAGGCAAAGCCTGCGACCAGGGGCAACGGTATTACAAAGACCACGAGCCATATAGCCCGAAGCAATCCAGCAACGCAAGTTCCCTATCGACGCAAATGACCATTTCCAGAAACAAAGAAGATATAAAAATTTGTAGCACAAGAGAGGAGAAATATTATGAAAATTATTGATGTGGTATGCAGCCCCGGCCGCTCCGGCTTTTTCTTCGACGACCAAAAGGCCGTAAAGACCAATGCCGTAGCCGATGGCAACACCTACAAAGGCGAGCCCGTTACAGAGGGTTTTCGTAGTGTGCGCAAACCTGGCGAAAGCATTTCTGTTATGTTTGTACTGGAAGATGGCCAGGTAGCCCATGGCGATTGCGCGGCGGTGCAGTATTCCGGTGCATCCGGCCGCGACCCCCTGTTTTTGGCTGAGGACTTCATCCCGGTTATAAATAGGGCTGTAAAGCCGCTGCTGGTAGCCCGCAAGCTGGGCAGCTTTAAAGAGCTGGCAACAGAGCTGGATTCTATTGTAGATGACGGCTATGTGCTGCACACGGCCATTCGCTATGGCATAACCCAGGCCGCCCTGGATGCGGTGGCAAAGGCCAACCACAAGCTAATGGCCCAGGTTATAGCGGACGAATACAACACAACCATCTCCAACACTATGATCCCCATTTTTACCCAATCCGGTGATGATAGGTATCTTAATGCAGACAAAATGATTCTGAAATCCGCAGATGTTCTGCCCCACGCCCTGTTTAACAATATCAAAAAAGCCGGCAAAAAAGGCGAGCTGATAATGGAATATGTGCTGTGGCTGCGCAACCGCATCTACGAGGTGCGCGTGGACGAAGCCTACAGACCCGTTATCCACCTGGACGTATACGGCATGCTGGGCGAAATCTTTGGATCAGACTATAAGGCTCTGGTGGAATATCTTGGCAAACTAGAAGAGGCGGCTTTGCCCTTTAAACTGCGCATAGAAGGCCCTGTAGATGCAGGCTCCGTGGCTGGCCAGATAGCCGCTATGGCCAAAATCCGCGAAATAGAGGACAAGCGCGGCATAAAGGTAGAGCTGGTAGCAGACGAATGGTGCAACACCCTGCAAGATGTAAAGGACTTTGCCGACAACAAAGCCGGGCATCAGGCGCAAATAAAAACCCCAGACTTAGGCGGCATAAACAATACAATAGAAGCCGTGCTGTACTGCAAAGCCAATGGCATGGGCGCATACCTAGGCGGTAGCTGCAACGAAACCGACCGTTCTGCGCAAATCTGCGCGCACATAGCCATGGCCACCCAGCCCGTGCAAATGCTGGCAAAGCCCGGTATGGGCACAGATGAGGCCTTTTTGATAGTCCATAACGAAATGAAGCGCATTTTGGCTCTAAAGGACATTTTGGGCAAAAAAGACGCACCCAAAACCAAGGCCGCCAAGGAGGCATAATTTTGACCATAGACATATTCTGGCAGAATTTCTTGGCGCAAGCCAATCTGCCCAAGGACACAACATATTACGAAAGCTCCTATTTTGGCGTGGACGGAGACATGGCAGACAGCCTGCTGGCTCTGGTGCTATCCGGCCAAAAAAGAGCCACCGCCAGCTGCCTTCGCGCCTACGAGGCCGAAGGCAGCAAGCAGCCACAGATTGGCGACTATAGCATAATAACCGACTGGCACGGCACGCCCCATTGCGTGATACAGACCACAGACATCACCATAATCCCCTTCAACGAAATGACCTACGACATAGCAAAGCGCGAAGGCGAGGACGACTGCCTGGAAACATGGTTGGACAACCACAGATATTGCTTTACACTAGAAGGACAAGAGCTGGGGTTGAATTCACAGAGGACATGCTCGTGCTCTTCGAGGACTTCCAGGTGGTCTACCAACCGTAACGTGGCTCTATGCCGCCCGAACCACGTAGGGGCGGCTCTATGCCGCCCGATATCATGGAGGGACACATGCGACTAAAATACTTCATCGCCGGCTTTCTAGCCGCCATAATCCTATCCACCGGCGTGGTGGCTTTTGCTAACTCCGAAACACGCCAGCTCATCTTCGGCGTAAATGTGGTGGTGGGCAATAGGGATTTAGAGCTGGACGGCATAGACAGGCCATTTATATTAGACGGCCGCACATTTTTGCCCATTGCCACAATTGCAAATGCACTGAACCTACCTATAGAATGGGATGGCAGCACGTCCACAGTCTATGTGGGCTTCCAGTCGCCTGTTGTCGGACATTGGGAGGTTATAGGCATTGGCGGGATGGCAGAAGAGGAATTTGACGCGCAATTGGAGCAGTATGGCCCGCTTGAGGTTATTTTCTTCGCAGATGGCAGGATGGATACCATCGAAGGCGGCAGGACTTTCCCCGAAAGATGGCATCCCACCCCTACCCTGGTAGTGATAAACAATATACATCACCAGGGTTTCGAAGTGTCGGAACCATATCTCACCATATGGCATTTGCACGAATACGGAAATTATACAATTTTTAGGAGAATCAATTAGGAGATAAAAAATGAGGCTAAGATACTTTGCGGCGGGCTTTCTAGCCGCCATAATCCTATCCACCGGCGTGGCGGTCTTTGCCAACTCCGAAATGCGCGAGCTCATCTTCGGCGTAAGTGTAGTAGTCCACGGCGAAGCTCTGGAGCTGGATGGCATAAACCGCCCCTTCATTATGGATGGCCGCACCTTCCTGCCGGTCGCTGTAATAGCTGACGCCCTAGACATCCCCGTCGAATGGGATGGCGAAACAAGCACCGTCCGTATCGGAAACCTATCGCCTCTGCTGGGGCAATGGGAGGTCATCAGCCATAGCTACTATACAGACGAGGACTTCCAAGCGCATATCGCGCATTTTGGCCGCATGGGTGTCCGTTTTTATCACGATGGCACATTAGAAATGGACTGGGGCAATTGGCACGAACCCCATAATTGGTTTGCGGAGGATGGCGTGATAACCCTATACGACGATGCGGCATTATTCCACAACGCCCATGGTTTCAGCAGCATCTACCGCCAGATGTCCTATAGCTTTTCGGACGGATACCTGATTTTGGTTGATATGGATTTTCCGGAAGAATACATGACCCTAAGGCGGTTCGAGGGAATATGGTTTGAACCAATACTGCTGGGACGCTGGACAACCACCGGTCTTTTCCCGGTAACAGACCCCAGTTTCGATCCTACGCTAAGATGGGAAACCGCCTTCTTCGAAGACGGCACAGCCGAAATGATTGACTACGTAGCATACCCACCGGAAATATCAACATGGGCATGGCATGCAGAGGACGGCACGATAACCTTCCACATAATAACCCGGGGCAACCCCGGCCAAGCAGATACATGGCAAGTAGACTATCGCTTCGAAGGCAGCAGCCTAATACTAGGCAGCTCTTGGAAAATCCGCATCGAATAACACAGGGGGTATCTTATGAAAAAATATGCTATACTAACAATCATAATAATGCTGCTGGCTTTGGCGGCCTGCGGCCATAACCCCGCCTTTGAAACCGCCGAAGCCGCAGAGGTTCACGAAGCCCCAGAATACAACGAAGCTACAGCTGCCGCCATTCCAATTGCAACCTACAATAACGACTTGCTAGAGGCCGCCCACGCAACCCTAGAAGCCTTGAGAGAAAAAGCAGCCCAAGCCAACTATCACCCCGCCCAATATCAGCTGTTGCGGGAATTTGCCCTAATACAAAACACTGGCACAGTAGGTTTGGCAGATATTGTCATCCCATCAGTAAGCTTTCGCCCCGAAAACTGGCTGACCATATGGGATTTTGACGAGAACCTCCAACCCGAGGTGCGACCCGTTTTCAACGTCCACTTCCAAGGTGTGGATTATGCCCAAAAAGATGGTCTTATAGCGGAGCTGCTGGCTTTCACAGGCATAGACAAGGACAATATCGAGCTTCACATGCTCGAGGAAGAGTTTCAGCCAACCAGGTTTAACAGCCTGGCTGACTATCTGCTGGTTAACCAGGAGTATTATCAGATAGCACGGCCATATCTGCGGCTGCGTGAATTTGCCACTATCGTAAACAGCGAAACCACCTACTATCATGAAGTTATCATACGCAGTATTGCTGATGACTGGCGGTTTTATGCCGAAGATGCCGACCGCACCGAACGCTTTGTGCTATGGTTCCTTAAAGAAGAGCATATGGAAGACGAACGGCTAATTTCAGAGCTACTGGAGTTTGCAGGTCTAAATAGCAATCAGATCACATTTGGATATTCGGCTACTATCCCAGAATTTACCTCCGCGGACAACTACTTTCTGCAAGCCAATACCCAATTGGGCGAGCTGGCAAATCAGCACCAGCTTTTGCGAGAATTTTTGGATATACAAAACGCACCAACCACCCGACGTGGCGAATGGATGCAAAGGGTAATAAGGACTATAGATCGCCCTTCCCATTTCGGAAATGATGACTGGAGACCCTTTCGCGTGAGCTTGGACGTAGCATATTATCCACCCAGCGAGGAGTTTGTCGCGGAGCTACTGGCTTTTACCGGTATCGACAGGGATTTTATATTATTTCAGCTATCAGACTGGTCTGCGAACCTTTCCGCTGCAAACCAAGAGTTTGTAGATGCGCTAACCGAAGAAGATGCGGCATTATTCGCCGCCCTGCAAGCCTATATGGATACCGTAAACGCGCCATTTTGGCAGAATCCGAGGCACAATCACCCCGTAATCGAAGAAATCCTGCCACCCATGTTTATTAGTGAAGACATGATCTACGACGATTTTCTCATACAACTTTATGACGGCGACCTGCTGGGATTTATGCCCGCCGACCTGCTCCTTGCCTATCTACAGACCATCAGAGCGGACATAATAGAAGCAACAGGCATCCCCAGCGAAAGATTAACCATCCGAGAAGAAGAGGTTTGGTCAATAATATGGGGCGAATAGCCCCAGGCAAAACCCGTCCAACCCGTAGGGGCGGCTCTATGCCGCCCGAATCGTAGGGGCGAGCTGCGCTCGCCCGTTATCCAGGAGGTAAACCCATGCGAGAATTCAGAGTTCTATCCCCCACAGCCATACTAGGCTATGGCTTTCCCGCCGCATCCTTTGCCGAGGGCATGGGCCGCAAGCCCCATGTTATCGCAGTAGATGCAGGCAGTACAGACCCCGGCCCATACTATCTGGGCAGCGGCAAATCCTTTACAGACCGCGGGGCTGTTAAGCGTGATATGGAATTTATGCTTCAAGCCGCCATGGCTGATGGTATCCCTGTCATCATAGGCACGGCAGGCGGCAGCGGTGCGGACAGCCATTTGCAATGGAATGTAGAGATCATCAAAGAAATTGCAGCAGAAAAAGGCCTGTCGTTTAAAATGGCAGAAATTTCTGCGCAAATTGATAGGGAATCCGTAAAAAAGAAATTTAACCAGGGCAAGCTGGTGGCCATGAAAGCCGCGCCAACCCCTGTTTTAAAGGACATAGAAGACAGCACAAATATAGTGGCGCAAATGGGGCACGAACCCATAATAGCCGCGCTGGAGGCCGGCGCACAGGTAATTATCACCGGCCGGGCATACGACCCCACGGTTTTTGCGGCCCTAGCCATCAAAGAAGGCTACGATGCCGGGCTGGCCCTGCATATGGGCAAAATCCTAGAGTGCGCCGCCATTGCTGCCACCCCCGGCAGTGGATCTGACTGCATGTTTGGCTATCTACGGGAAGACTGCTTCGAACTAACCACCCTAAACGACGCCAGGCAATGCACCACAACATCCGTGGCCGCCCATACCCTCTACGAAAAATCCGACCCCACGCGGCTTCCCGGCCCTGGCGGCGTGCTAGATTTAACCCAAACCACCTTCGAGCAAGCCACAGAATCCACCGTAATAGTACGCGGCAGCCGCTTTATCCCGGATAATGCATACTACGTAAAGCTAGAAGCCGCACGGCTTCTGGGCCACCGCACCATATCCTTTGCCGCCACAGCAGACCCCATTATGATAGCCCAGCTGGATAGCATAGTAGAAGCCGTGAAGGAGCGCGTACACAATAATTTCGACAATATAACAGACTTTTTCTTGGACTTTAAAGTATACGGCCAAACCGGCGCAAGCTTTTATGGGAATCCCGACGATCGTAGGGGCGACCTGCGGTCGCCCGCAGAGGCCGCTATAATCATAGAAGCCGTAGCCCAAACCCCCGAACTAGCAGACACCATCTGCTCCTTCGCCCGCTCTACCCTGCTGCATTTCGGCTACGAAGGCCGCAAATCCACCGCAGGCAACCTGGCCTTCCCATTTTCGCCATCAGATTTTCGTGGAGGAGAGGTCTACGAATTTAGCCTATACTGCCTAATGGCCGTGGACGATGCCTGCGAGTTCTTCCCAATGAAAATTTACGACTTGATAAAGGGGGTAGAATCATGATAAAATTATTTGACGTGGCTTCGGTTATACGCAGCAAAAATTCCGGGCCATATGAGCTTACATTCGACATCATGTTTAAGGAACAGGCGGTCTTTGAGGATTTTGCGGCCAGAAATATAATGACCCCGGCGGTCTTTGCCAAGCTCTACGGCATAGATGAGGCACAGGTTATGTCCGTCATAGCCTTTCCGCCTTCCAAGGCTGTTAAAATCACTATTGTACGGCCCATGTCTTCCGGCGCTTTAGGCGAAAAAGACGTGTATGGCGCACAGCAGCATAAGCCACTATTAGGATTCGAATACAGCTAGATTGTCCATCCATAGGGGATTCCGTGTCAAGCCCGGAATGACGGTTTGCAAGAGCTGTCATCCTGAGCGTAGCGAAGGATCCTTCACTTCGTTCAGGATGACAGCCCCAGATACGTCATCCCGGGCTTGACCCGGGATCTCCTACAAGAAAGGCATGCCAATGAAAAGACTAACCACATTAATATCCATACTGGTTCTGGCCATCTTCACGCCAGCCGCTTTGCATGCCAGCGAAATCAATGTAACGATAGACGGCATGCCCATAGATTTTGGCGGCCATCCGCCTATTATAGTCGATGATATCACCCTGATTCCTGTTCGCAGCATTTTCGAACAGCTGGGCTATGATGTGGCATGGGACGAGGACACGCAAACCGTCCTTTTAACACAAGGCGGCGATTACATCCGTTTTACCATCGGCGGCAGCAGCTTTTCTACCAATATCATATCCGGTGCTTATTTTGGGCTGGATACCCCCGCCCAGACCATAGGCGGCAGAACAATGCTTCCCTTAAACCTGCTAGCAGCCGTGGGTTATCATGTTGACTATAACCGGGCCACAAGCACCTATGCAATAACTACGCCGCCGCAACCACAAATTACCAACATTACAAGCGACATAATTGGCATAGAAGCCGGAGGCTTGGCAAGCTTCGCCGTGCTGGCTGATGGCAGCTTGCTGGGCTGGGGCATACACGGCCTAAGCCGGGATAGCTCTGTTTTCCAAAATACACTGCCGGAGCATCTGCTGGATGGGGTTGCCTATATTTCCGCATCCTACACCCACAGGATGGTTATAATGACTGACAACAGCCTTTGGGCTTGGGGCGGCAATTACCACGGCGAACTGGGAGATGGCACAAACGAACCGCGTCAATGCCCCGTCCACATTATGGACAATATATCTTATGTTTCTACCGGAACAAACAACACCATGGCTATTACCATCGATGGCAGGCTCTATGGCTGGGGCAGTAATCAGCACGGCCAGCTGGGCATTGGCACAACCGAGGACCACAACAGCCCCGTCCATGTGATGGATGATGTGGCAGCTGTGTCTGTCGGCTGGTCGCATATAATGGCTGTTAAATCAGATGGCAGCCTGTGGACATGGGGCCGCAATGGTCACGGCCAGCTGGGGGATGGTACATTTGTGTGGCACAATAGCCCCGTACATGTGTTGGACGATGTAACCGCTGTGTATGCGGGGTCTGGCCTTTCTGCGGCCTTGCAAACCGATGGAACAGTATGGACATGGGGCCGGAGCTTAGACACAACAACCCATGCAGACCTTGTGATGGACGATGTGGTCGCGGTTTCCACCACCGACTCTCACACCCTGGCTCTCGCAACCGATGGCAGCCTTTGGGCTTGGGGCAGCAACCTGTTCGGCCAGCTGGGCAACGGCACTTTAAGAAACCCAGGCGCACCTGCGCTTATCATTACTCCTCCGGGAGTTTACGCGCCACAGCATATAAAAGAAGCACCAGAGACCGAACCAGAAGAACCCACCGTCAGCGGTTTTGTTGATATTATAGCCTTCTCCCAGCTGGACGACAGATGGGCCGATGAAATGTTCGGCGGCTTTACCATAGCCGAAGGCGGCTGCGGCCCTACAGCCATAGCCATGGTGGCTTCCACCCTGGGCGACACCCATGTCACGCCGCTATATGTGGCCACATGGGGCAGCCGTCACTATGTAACAGGCGTGGGCGCGGCCCATACCCTGTTTACCGGCGCGAATATGCACAACCACTTCGGGTTGACATACCAAGCCATCGGCATCAATGATGATGACGCAATTTTGGAAGCCCTGCGGGATGGCGCAATGATTATCACCTCTGTGCAATCCACCACCAGCCCTAATGCCAGGCCGGGCAACCAAGGCATTTTTAACCCAATAGGCAGGGGCGGCCATATAGCCGTGCTGCATGGCGTAACGTCAGATAACGAAATCTTTATAACCAGCCCAAGGGTAGATTTGGGCGACGAAAGCTGGCCGTTGGATGTCATCCGCCAGGAACTACATAGGGGAATAAATATCTTTTGGACATACACATACACCCCGTAGGGAATGGATTTATCCATTGGGCACAAAGGAGAAGTCATGAAACAACTCTTTTTGGCAATGCTAATATTGAGCTTAAATGCGGACTATGCGCCCGATGCAACAAGAACAACATTTGCCCTAGGCGGCGAACGTGCCATGGCAATACAATATGATGGCAGCCTGTGGGGCTGGGGCGCAAACCCATGGGGTCTGCTGGGCGATGGCACTACAGAAGATAGGCACAGCCCGGTGTTTATTATGGATGATGTTATCTCGGTTTCTATAGGCCTCAGCCACGCAATGGTAATTCGAAGGGACAACAACCTATGGGGCTGGGGCAGCAACTATCATTGGCAGCTGGGTTTTGGCGAAAGGGATGATTTTCAGCATGAACCTGTATGGATAATGGACGATGTTATCGCAGTATCTGTCGGTAGTTCCCATACAATGGCAATCACCAGCGATGATACCCTATGGGGCTGGGGGTTTAATGACATGGGACAGGTTGGAAATGGACAAAGGGGTTCGTGGGTACATGCACCGGAAAAAATAATGGACGATGTTATCGCAGTACACGCCGATGGCTCACGTACCTTCGCTATCACAAGTGACGGCAACCTATGGGGCTGGGGATGGAATATTGACGGCTATATTACCGGCACTCGTACGGAAAATACAAGCATCCGTACCCCTGTTCTGATTATAGACGATGTAGTTCGGGTTACATCCGGCGGCGCACGCACCTATGCAATACGGGACGATGGTACGCTATGGGGTTGGGGGCCAAATAACGATGGGTTTTTGGGCGAAGGCAGGGTTGCAGGCCCTACAATGATAATGGACGATGTGGTGGCTATTGCCAGCACCAGCTCAAATTCGATGGCTGTTACATCCGATGGCACGCTGTGGGGCTGGGGATTGGATCTTTATCAATTACACAGCAATGAAGCAACCATGGGCATGTCCCATAGGCTGGACTGGTTTATCGCTTATTTGGACGGGCTTTTGGATGGTATGTTCATCACCACCGACCCAATAAGGATTACAGATAATGTAATGGCCGTTGCTGCTGCTGGTCAAAATGTGTTGGTGATAAAAAACAGCGGCGGCCTGTATAGCTGGGGCAATAATTTTTACGGCCAGGTGGGCGATGGCACAACAATCGACCAACCCTATCCCATTCGCATTATGGACAATATAATGCTGCCGTAGGGAAATGCATCGCTGGATTGCTTCGGGCTTGATGACTCGTGGTTTTTGTAGTATCGTAGCCCTCGCAATGACGTTCCTGATGAAACGTAGCTTCCTGCAACGTCATTGCGAGGGCTACGATAAATGCATAGACGGGAATATAAAGCCCGAAGCAATCCAGTAATGTATTCTTTTCCAACGCAAATTAGCCACCACCCCGCCGCAGGGGCGGCTCTATGCCGCCCGAACCCGAAAGGAATGAATTTGAATGAGAGAAATTAACGTAAACCAAATCACAAAAGCCGTGGCAGACCTATGCATAAAGGCCTGCGTGGTTGTCGCACCCGACATCCGCGCATATATGGAAAAAGCCCTGGGCACAGAGCAAGGCGTGGCGCGGCAGGTGCTGGAGGATATGATAAAAAATCAGGATATTGCCATAGAGCGCAAAATGCCTATATGCCAGGACACAGGCATGGCCGTGGTGTTTTTGGAAATCGGCCAGGACGTACACATCGTTGGCGGCAATGTGGCCGATGCTGTGCATGAAGGCGTGCGGCAGGGCTATGAAGAGGGCTTTCTGCGCAAATCCGTCGTGGCAGACCCCATAAACCGCATAAACACAAAGGACAACACCCCCGCCGTTATAAATTACGAAATCGTACCCGGGGATGCCATAAAAATCACCGTTTCGCCCAAGGGCTTCGGCAGCGAAAATATGTCGCGGCTAAAGATGTTTGTGCCGGCGGATGGCCTGGCGGCTGTGGAGGACTTTGTGCTGGAGACAGTAACAAAAGCCGATGCAAACCCCTGCCCACCCATAATAGTGGGTGTGGGTGTGGGCGGCACTTTCGACCATTCTGCAAAAATGGCCAAGCAAGCCCTGCTGCGCAAAATAGGCTCGCGCCACCCGGATGATTTTTGGGCGGATGTGGAGGCCAGACTGCTTGATAAAATAAATGCATCAGGCATTGGCCCTGCCGGTTTTGGCGGCATAACCACGGCCATGGCGGTGCATATAAACACCTATGCCACGCATATTGCGGGCTTGCCGGTGGCTGTTAATATCGGCTGCCATGTTAATAGACATGAAGAAATTACATTGTAGGGGCGACCTGTGGTCGCCCAAATACAAAGGGGGATAAAACTATGGCTGTATTTTGGATTAAAATCTTTGCTTTCGTCGGCGTCCTTGCCATCTTTTTCGGCATGACCAGCGGACGTCTGCGGGATTTGATTTTTAGAAAGGGGCAAAATGACGATGAGTAGCATTATCGAGGTCAAAACGCCTCTGGATAGGGATGTGGTAAAGTCGCTAAATGTCGGCGATGTGGTTTACATCACAGGAACAATCTACACCGGCCGCGATGCCGCCCACAAGCGCATGGCGGATATGCTGGCAAATGGCGAAGAGCCGCCCTTTGACTATACCGGCAATATAATTTTCTACGCAGGGCCAGCACCTGCCAAACCCGGCGATGCCATAGGCTCCATAGGCCCAACAACAGCCGGGCGTATGGATTTGTACGCGCCACAACTAATAGAAGCAGGGCTAACAGCCATGATAGGCAAAGGAAACCGCAAGGATGCCGTAAAACAGGCCATCATAGCCCATGGCGGCATATATTTTGCAGGGGTTGGCGGCATAGCCGCGCTAATGAGTCGGTGCGTAAAAAAGGTTGATATTGTAGCATTTGACGATTTGGGAACAGAGGCCATAAGGCGGCTGGAGGTAGAGCAACTACCCGTTGTAGTAGCAATAGATTCTAAGGGGAATGACATTTATGACAGGCACAGTTAATCGCATTTTCATACAGGAGCAATTCCTTAAAAAGCCATATAGGGTGCATGCATTGCTGTTTTTGCTGTACATCGCCTATGCCTTCGTTTGGGCCAGCCCGCGGGAAATTTTAGACGGCATGGTGATAATACTGACAGCACCAAACACGCTGGTTACAGACTATGTCTACATTGCCGGTCTGGGCGCAACCCTGGTAAACGTGGGTATTATGGGGCTTTTGGCCATTTGGGTGCTAGCGGGCACACGCCACAGGCCCTTTGGGCTGGACATGGGCGTGCTGGGCCTGGTAACAGGCTTTGCCTTCTTCGGGAAGAACCCGCTAAACATGCTGCCCATCCTCGTCGGTGCGTATATTTACAGCCGCGTTGTGCGGCGGCCTTTTGAGGAAAATGTGGTGCCCGCGCTGTTGGGCAATGCCTTGGCACCCGCTGTTAGCGCCCTTGCCCATGTTTACAGCATCCCTACGTCTTTGGGCATAGCCCTTGGTGCGCTGGTTGGTATTTTCATTGGCTTTACCATAAGCCCCCTGGCGGCCTGGATGCGCCGCGCCCACGAGGGCTACAATCTGTACAACATCGGTTTTACAGCAGGTATTTTTGCATTGTCGTTAATGGCTCTGTATCGCAATTTGGGTATAGAATTCGAACCCCGCGCCCTATGGAGCAGCGGCAACAATACCGCGATGATGATTTATCTTGCATTTATTTCCATATACTTCACAGCCATTGGCCTGCTTGCAAATACCGAGAAAAAAGTCACGCTAAAAGACCTGCTGCTGCTAAAAACCGAGGACTTCGACTATTTTAAATGGTATCGCGAAAAATCCTACATAGCTATGGGCATCCTGGGCTTTGCATGCCTGGCCTTTATGTTTGTGATGCGCGCAGAATACACGGGACTTGCCATCGGCGCAATCCTTAGTATCATCGGCTTTGGGGCTTTTGGCAAGAGCCTTTTGCATGCCATACCCATTGTAGCCGGCACACTCCTAGCAGATTTTGCCAATTTCCTTAGCTTTGGCGAAGATATGAACTCCCACGGAAATCTTGTGGCCATACTCTTCTCCACCTGCCTAACACCCCTTAGCAAAACTTTCGGCTGGAAATGGGGCGTCGTGGCTGGGTTTATGCATCTTTCCCTGGCCACAAACATCGGCATTTTCCACGGCGGCATGAATCTCTACAACAATGGTCTGGCGGGCGGCCTGGTAGCAATGATGCTACTACCCATCATCCGTGTGTTTAAACGCAAGGAGGAAACCGCATGATTACAGTAATCACAGGCAATGGCAAGGGCAAGACCACATCGGCCTTTGGCCGGGCTATATCTGCGGACATAGCCGGACAGCGCGTATATATCGGACAATTCATGAAAATGGGCGACTATAGCGAAGTTAGCATGCTGAAATCTGCCTTTCCAAATATTGTTATAGAGCAATATGATGGCTCCATGGTTATAAACCGCGAAGCCGGGGACAACGACAGGGTGGCGGCGCAGGATGGCCTATCCCGCGCCATGGCAGCCATTGCCTCCGGTAGCTATGACCTCATTGTGCTGGACGAAATCAACGTGGTGTTGTTTCTAAAATTGATAGACATGGAACAAATGATGAATTTGATAGAAAACCGCAAAAATGCCGACCTGATTTTTACAGGCCGCTACGCCCCGCCCGAAATTATAGAAAAAGCCGACGATGCCTACGAAATGCAGCAAGCAAGGCATTATTACAATGATGGAGTGGTCGCAAGAAAAGGCATAGAAATGTAATTGAAAGAAATTTTTAGAAATTTTTGGTTTTTGTCAATTTTTTCTTGACAAACTCTAAATAAACAAGTATGATAGTTATAATTGCAGGAGCTACGCATATGAAAAGGAATTCTAGGCGAAAAAGAAGGTTTGGCGTTTTTGTTGCGTTTACAATTATCGCCTTTGTGGCGGTGGCGGTGCTAATATCGCCGCTGTTTGAAATACGCCAAATCGAAATTATAGGCAACAGCACCATTTGTGCCGAAGATATTTTGGGCCGTTCGCAACTGGCAGAAGGCCAAAATATGCTTGCCTTTAGCGCGGGCAATGTGCGTACACAGGTAAATCAACTGCCCTTCGTGCAGACAGTAAGCGTTGTGCGCGAATTTCCCGATAGGGTCGTTATCTCTATTTCAGAGCGCACCCCCATCGCCAACATCCGCGTGGCACATTCTGCCACATATCTGCTGATAGACGATTCCGGCATGGTTCTGGAGTCCGCATCCGGCCCTGCACCGGCCCTGCCTGTTGCTGTGGGCATTGATTTTACAAGCTTCGCCGTAGGTGAGTATCTAGTGGTGGAGGATGACCTGATATTTCGCGACATGCTGCGCCTGTACAGGCTTTTTACGCGATATGACTTTTTTCCGGATATTGTGGACATGTCCGATCCCACGGATATTGTCTTCCACACAGAGTTTCTAAATATATTTTTCGGAAGCATGTCCGACATGGACCGCAAGATACAATACATATCTGCAATTAAAGCCCAATTTGCACCGGAAGCACGGGGTTTTATAGAAATACGGGACATAAACGAAAGACCCAGATTTGGGCTTATAAGATAAATCGAAATTGAAATTAATTCGTATGGTTTAGATAGATGCAGTAAATTTTCGGGAGGTTACATAATGGCTAATACTGGCAGGAGAGTTGACGTTGACAAGGAGTTTTTTGACCAATCATTTGACCAAAAAGCTAAAATATGCGTTATTGGCGTGGGCGGCGGTGGTAATAATGCCGTTGATAGGATGATTGAAGACAATGTAGAAGGCATTGATTTTATCACAGTTAACACCGACAGCCAGGTTTTAAAGCGTTCCAAAGCACCCATTCGCATACAACTAGGCGAAAAGCTTACGGGCGGCCTGGGTGCGGGCGGCATGCCGGAAATCGGCGCGAAAGCCGCAGAGGAGTCCAAGGACGACATCACAAAGGCCATACAGGGGTCGCATATGCTGTTTGTAACGGCTGGTATGGGCGGCGGCACGGGCACAGGTGCTGCGCCAATCATCGCACGGGTAGCCAAGGGTCTTGGCATACTCACCGTTGGCGTGGTCACAAAACCCTTTATTTTCGAGGGCAAAGTGCGCATGGAAAATGCCCTAAGAGGCATAGAGGAGCTGCGCAAAAATGTGGACACCCTGCTGGTTGTACCAAACGAAAAGCTGCTGGACATTATGGACGACAAATCCACTTTTAAAGACGCGCTAAAGAAGGCCGACCAGGTGCTGACAGAGGGCGTACAAGGCATTTCCAGCCTTATTTCCAACCCCGGCATCATCAACCTGGACTTTGCGGATGTTAGCACCGTCATGCGCGACAAGGGCGTGGCCCACATTGGCATTGGCCGATCCTCCGGCAAAAACCGCGCAGAAAAAGCCGCAGAAATTGCTATTAACAGCCCGCTGCTAGAGACCTCTATGCGCGGAGCTCATAGCGTGCTGGTAAATGTTTCCGGTTCGTCCAGTCTCACCATGTTCGAGATTAACGATGCTTCCAAATATATCCGCTCTAGCCTAGAAAACGAATCTGCCAATATCATCTTTGGTTCGTCCATCAACGACGATTTGGATGACGAGGTTGTTGTAACCGTTGTGGCCACGGCCTTTGAAGGCCTTCGCCGCATTGATATCCCATCAATACCGGCCTACGAGCCGCCCCCTGCCTACGGAAACGATGGGCCAGATGATTTTGATGATGACTATGACGACGATGCCCCGGCATTGCCGCCCCAAGCCCCGCCTTCTGTACCAAGGCTGGATGAAATCAACGACGAAGAGCAAATTAGACTGCCGGTATTTTTACAAAAAAACCGCAGAAACAATAGAGACTAACATGAAAAATACCTTTATACCGCTGATTTTTCGTTTGAAATACATCAATCGGTGGGGACTAAAATTTAACACACAGAATGAAAATGTGATGCAACACACAGCCGAATGCGCTTTTATTGCGCATTTTTTGGCGATTATCGGAAATCGCTATTTTGGCAAAGCCTACAATGTCGATAAGCTCGCCGTTTGCGCCATGTATCACGATGCAACCGAGGTCTACACAGGCGATTTGCCCACACCCATAAAGTATTTTAATGACGACATGGAAAAAATTTACAAACAAATTGAGCATGCCGCATCCGTAAAGATTCTGGAGCATCTGCCAAGCGACCTACAGGCCGACTATGCCGCATATCTGGATAGCACGGATTTAACCGACGACGAGCGACACATCCTAAAAATTTCCGACCTGCTTTGCGCCTACATCAAGTGCATACACGAGATAAACACCGGGAACATCGAGTTTCGGCTGGCCCACGAAGAAATTCGCCGTCGCATAGATGGCATCCAAAGCCAGGAGCTAAAATATTTCCTGGACAACTGTTTGGCCGCCTTTTCTCAACCCCTCGACGACCTTAGGGCCGCCCCATAGCCTCAATCTCGTTCAAAATATTTTCATCCACCCGCGAAGAATCCACCGTATTAACCCCGGCAGGCGGCTCTATCCGCTGCATGGGCACAACCGGTGCATCCTCATGGGTAGCTTCGTAATACAGCTGCGCCTCGGCCTCCTCGTCATTGCCAAAAATCCCCAACACAGAGGCTACCCAGCCGCCAACACCGCCTTCTTCCGCCAGCATATCATACGAAATATTTCTGTCTATCCAATCCGTAACACCATTTGTAAAGCCCGAATCTATAATATTAAAAAACAACAAAACAGCCAAAAAACCGCCGCAAATGGTGGCTTGCAGCACAGTCCTCTCTTTAAACGATGCAGGGGCTTTTTCATTTTCCGGCGTGTTCTTTCTTGCATAACTACCACCTCTGGCCTCGCCGGATCTTCCCTCGGACCTGCGATACCTAGAGCGCGCATTAGAGCGCGGATAGTCTTTTGTACTGTTTGTAAATATTTCCATCTTGGTTTCTTCCATTTCCATAAAAAATCCCTCCTATGTAAGATTGTCCCATGTACAATCCTATTCGGGAGGGATGCAAATCATGCCTGCAATTCTATGGGTTCTTCAAAAAACGCTCCTTAGCAGCAAGGGGCTTGAACTCTTCCTCACATTCGCTTTCAACCGTTTCGCTCCACCAGTCCCACTCATGCGCCCTTTTGTAATGATGCGCGTAAAATAGCAGGGTTTCCAGAACATAATACGGCTCTATAAAGTATGGGTTAATTTCAAGATTGCGTATGGATTTATAGCCTGCAAGCAAGCTTTGCCTGTCGTTATCATCTTCCGAATGACTTAAAATCGCAGCAATATCCAAATAAAAATGGCTGTACCCACACAAGCTAAAATCTATAGGAGTGACAATGCCTTTATTTTGAACAATATTTTGCTTGTAAAGGTCGGCATGCACTATATGTTTTGTAAGCCCTGTCTGGTCCAGCTCATCAAATCGCCGCCTTATCTCGGCAATTGCTTCATGTATGGTCTGCTCTTGCTGCTTTGTTATAATGCTGCATGTTGCCGCATCGCGTATAGCTTCAGAAACACAGGGCAGCAGGGATTGGTCATAAGAAAACCTTGCATACTTTTGCTTGCAAACAGACCAATGCCTGTGCATTTTCGCCACAGTTTCGCCTATCGTAAAAAACAGTTCGCTAGTCATATTTGCTTGCTCAAGGGTTTCGCCCTGTATCCATTCCAAAAGCGTTGCAGGCGTGCCGCAAGACAGCACCGAAACAGTATCCCCCTCGCAGTTAAGCATAGGTCGCTGAAGTAAAATGTCTGCGCTATCAGCCAAATCGTTAATAATTTGTATTTCGTTGTGTATTAAATCATATTTGACAAAATTTGTATGCAGCATGCCCAGCGAAAAGCCCTCTGTAGGCTGATGTATGCGCAAAACATAGTCTTTGCCGCCATCAACTACTTTGTAGGTCGCATTCTCATTGTGTCTAAGCATATCAGCTTTTGGTGATTTCAGGTTGTATAATGTCAATGTTTCTTTTAATTTGTCATCCATAGCTCCTCCAAATTGCTAGCTAGGCTTAACAACAAAATTAACCAGCTTGTCCGGCACAAAAATTTCTTTAACCAGGGTCTGCCCTTCCAGCCGCGCCGCCACAGATGCCTTGGCCGCCGCCAGCACATCCTCCTTAGGCGCATCCGCCGCTATCTGGATATTTTCGCGCAATTTGCCGTTTATTTGCACCACAACTTTTATGGTAGATTCTGCCATCTTGTCCTTATCATATGTTGGCCAGTTTTGCTCGAATACTGATGTGGTCTGACCTATGGCCTCCCACAGCTCCGCCGCAATATGCGGCGCGTAGGGCGCAAGCAACACAATAATATCGCGAAGGCAGTCCGCATCTATGCCGCCCTGCCTTGCAATATCCGTCAGCTTATTGGTATGCTCCATAAAGCCCGAAACCACGGTGTTTAGCGTTAGGTTTTCCATGCGGGTGGATATATCGTGAATCATCTTGTGGCGGGCCTGTTCCAGCGCGGGCGTGGTCGCCACGGTCTTGCCCGCATTCTCTGCAACCAGCCTCCACAGCTTGTTTAAGAAGCGGAAGACCCCTTCTATGCCATTGTCGTTCCAGTCCACATCCAGCTCCGGCGGGCCTAAAAACAGTATATACAGGCGCAGGGCGTCGCAGCCGTATTTGGCTATCAGTTCATCAGGCGAAACCCCATTGCCCTTGGACTTAGACATTTTCATGCCAAAGCGATTCACCATGCCCTGATTAAACAGCTGTGTAAAGGGCTCTTCGAAATTCACCACGCCGATGTCGTATAAAAATTTGGTGTAAAACCGCGCGTAGAGCAGATGCAGCACCGCATGCTCTATGCCGCCCACATAATAGTCCACCGGCAAAAATTCTTCCATTTTTGCCTTGCTAATCAGTTCCTGGGAATTATTAACATCCACATAGCGCAGGAAATACCACGAAGACCCCGCCCATTGGGGCATTGTGTTGGTCTCGCGCTTTGCCGTGCCGCCACAGGCTGGGCAGGCGGTGTTAACCCAGTCCTCAATCAAAGCCAGCGGCGATTCGCCTGTGTCCGTAGGCTGATACGAAGCCACATGGGGCAGCGCAACCGGCAGGTCGCCCTCCGGCACAGGCACAACCCCGCATTTGTCGCAATGTATAAGCGGAATAGGCTCGCCCCAATATCGCTGGCGGCTAAAAACCCAATCCCGCAGTTTGTAGTTCACAGTTTTTTCGCCAATGCCCAGATTGGCCAAATGGCTTGCCACGGCCTCTTTACCCTCTTCGGCGGGCAGACCGTTAAAGTCGCCGGAATTTACCATTACGCCATCGCCGGTATAGGCCTCATCCGGGCGACCACAGGTCGCCCCTACGCCATCCGGAGAGATAACCTGCAAGATTGGCAGATTATACTTCGTAGCAAATTCAAAATCCCGCTCGTCATGGCCGGGTACGCACATAATAGCCCCCGTGCCATAATCTGCCAGCACATAATCCGAAATCCAAATCTCCAACCGCTGGCCGCTCATCGGGTTGATGGCATACGCCCCCGTAAACACGCCGGTTTTGTCCTTTTTGGCCATCCTATCCACATTGGACAGCACCCCGGCATCCTGCACATATTTTTCAACCTCGGGTCGCTTTTCATCAGTCGTCAGCACCTTAACCAGCGCGTGCTCCGGGGCAAGCACCATAAAAGTTGCGCCGTAAAGGGTGTCGGGCCGTGTCGTAAAGACCTCTATCTTCTCGTCGCGGTCAGCAACAGCAAAATCTATCTTCGCGCCATAGGACTTGCCAATCCAGTCTGCCTGCATTTTTTTGACCTTATCCGGCCATTTTAGCGTATCCAGGTCCGCCAGCAGCCGCTCGCCATATTCTGTAATCTTTAGCATCCATTGCCGCAGATTCTTCTTTTGGGGCGGCGCGCCGCAACGCTCACATTCGCCGCCTGCGGCCTCTTCATTGGCCAGCACCACCTTGCAAGCCGGACACCAGTTTAGCGGCATTTCTTTTTCGTAGGCCAGCCCTTTTTTGAACATCTGCACAAAAATCCATTGCGTCCATTTATAAAACGCCGGATCGGTGGTTGCCAGCTCCATATCCCAATCATACATAGCGCAAATGTCCACCAGCTGCCGCTTAAACTTCACACTGCTCTCTGCCACAGCCTTTTCGGGATGCACCCCATGCTCTATGGCATAATTTTCTGCAGGCAGCCCAAAGGCATCAAAACCCATGGGATGGATGACATAATGCCCCTGCAACAGCTTGTAACGCGCCAGCACATCGCTGATAACATAGCTGCGCCAATGCCCCACATGCAGGCCATCCCCCGATGGATACGGAAACATATCCAGGCAATAAAACTTGGGCCGCGTCTTGTCTGTATTGATGGGGCTTTTATCCCAATTTGCCCGCCACTTTTGCTCTATTTGTCTAAAATTGTATTTTCTATCTTGATTTTCCATATATATTAGCTCCTCTCAAGTACGTTTTCGTATACATCTTTAAACACATCTTTTAAATCTATGGTCAGCCCGTCTTTTTCAAGCAATGGCGTTTTAAACTGCGTGTCTTGATGAAGCGACAACATCACAAAAACATCGTGCAATACGTATTCGCCATCTAACAGCCGATAGGCCTCTACGGACAGCTTTTCATCATCTACAATCCAATATTCCTTCACGCCATGCCTTGCATACAAATCTTTTTTGTAATATCTATCATTTCTTAGGGTTGCCGCCGATACAATCTCTGCAATCAGGTTCAGCTCGCCCACTGCAACATCAGGAATAGGCGCATTTTGCTCATCTAGCTGTAATTTTTCACTACATTTAGATCCATCGCCAAAAATCCCGGCGATATTTTTGCAAACACGCGCATGATTAATGAGGGGGGTTGGTTTTGCGTATAGCACGCCGCCCAATAGCTCACTATCCATGTCATTCACCTCGCACATCCTCAAAGACTTCCTCAAGGTCTATAATCAGGTCATCAAACAGCGATGTTTTGAACTGCGTGGGATATTCAGCAATCCTCTCCTCGGTCATATCCCGTTTTGCCCAGTCCGGAAGCAGGGTGTATATATTGTTAAGCTGGTATTTTCCATCCACAAGCCAATATGCCTCAATTTCGAAACCTTCAACACCCACAATCCAATATTCTTTCACGCCGCACCTTTCATAAAGGCTTTTTTTATAGGTTTTATCGCGCTTAGAGGTCGATGGCGAAAGTATCTCTACAATCAAGTCCGGTGCGCCGTATACACCATCCTTTTTTATTTTGTCTTTGTCGCGAACCACAGTAACATCCGGCACAACCCTGTCATCATCAGTTAAAAACACCTTTGCAGGGTCGCCAAAAACATCACACCGCTTGCCTTTAAAATACTTCCTAAAAATTTGAACGATATTTTCGCTTACGCGAATATGCTTAAGCCCAGGGCTTGCCATCATATAGATAACACCGTCCAGCATCTCCGTAGGCCTTTCGTCTTCATATCTATAAGCCAAATTTGTCATACCAAATCCCTCCGGTCTATTGCTTTATCAAAATAAACCCTATTCCGAAAAGTATAGCATAAAACAATTGACTTGGCAATGGTTTTGCTATATTATGAAGATAGATTATAAATGAAAAAACATACAAAGGAGAATGACGATGGAATCCATCCAAATGATTAAGGAATTAACCATGGCCTTTGGCGCGCCGGGCTTTGAGGACGATGTGCTTGCGGTGGCGCGAAAATACGCACCCGCAGGCTCGCGGATTGTAGAGGACAACACGCGCAATCTGTATATCTGTCCGAAAAACGAGCAAAACCCGGATTTGCCTACAATATTGGTAGATGCCCATTCTGATGAGGTGGGGCTGATGGTGCAGGCCATAAAGCCAAATGGCACGCTGTCTTTCACCACTTTGGGCGACTGGGTGCCCCATGTGCTGCCATCGCAAAAGGTGTCCATCAAAAATCTGGAAGGCGAGCTTATCACAGGCGTGGTGGCCACGCGGCCGCCGCATTTTGGCGCGGCCGACGAGCCCCTGTCTATAGGCGGCATGGTTATTGACATTGGCGCAATCTCTAAAGAAGAGGCAGAAATGGCTTTTAAAATCGCACCGGCCTGCCCCATTGTGCCGCTGACGGATTTTGAACACGATGCCATCCACGATATCATGATATCCAAGGCCTTTGACTGCCGCCTGGGTTGCGCCGCAGTTTTAGAGGTAATGCACAATATAAAAGATTTGCAACTGGCTGTAAACGTGGTCGGCGCGCTATCGGCGCAAGAAGAAGTTGGTATGAGAGGTGCGAAAGTAGTCGCAAACCGCATAAAACCGGACCTGGCTATATGTTTCGAGGGCACACCCGCCGATGACACTTTCGCACAAGAACATTTGATTCAGACACGCCTAAAGCACGGCCCAATGCTGCGCCATATCGACCTTGGCATGATAACCCATCCGCGTTTTATACGCTTCGCGCTTAACCTTGCAAAAGAGTTAAGCATCCCTGTGCAAGAGGCCGTGCGCACCGGCGGCTCTACAAATGGGATGAGTATACATATGTCCAATTTGGGCGTGCCTACCATCGTCATCGGGCATCCCGTGCGCTATGGGCATAGCCACAATTCCATCGCATCGCTAAGCGACTACAAAAAGGGCGTGCAACTAGCTGTGGAGATTATTAAGGCGATGAACAAAGACATTTACGAAAGCTTCTAGGAGGAAATTATGCCGAACGAAAATACAACTTTGGTAGTGCTTGCAGCAGGCATGGGCAGCCGCTTTGGCGGCCTAAAGCAGGTTGTGCCCCTAGGCAAGCATGGTGAAATTATTGCGGACTTTTCTGTGTACGATGCCAAATTGGCAGGATTTAACAAAGTGGTCTATATCATCAAAGAAGAGATGCAAGAGCAGTTTACAGAAACCATAGTCAGCAGGGTTAAAGGCTCTGGGGTGCATGTGGAGCTGGCCTTTCAAGACGCAAACGACCTGCCGGGCGGTCTAAAAGCCCCCGCCACCCGCGAAAAGCCGTGGGGCACATCCCACGCGCTGTGGGCGGCCAGAAATGTTGTAAATGAGCCGTTTATGGTCATTAATGCCGACGATTTCTATGGCCGCGCAGTTTATCAGTCCATTCGCGATTTCTTAACCGACAGTAGTAGTGGCGAGATGGACTATTGCATGGGCGGCTATTTGTTGGAAAATACTGTTAGCAGCTATGGCTCTGTGTCCCGCGGCGTTTGCGGCGTTAAGGATGGCTTCCTTACAGATATCGAGGAGGTTTTGGCCATAGAAAAGCGCAACGATGGCATTGGCTATTCTACAGAGACCGGTTTTAAGTATCTGCCGGGCTCTACGGTGGTCTCCATGAATACTTTTGGTTTCAAACCCAGCATCTTTGCAGAACTAGAAGCAGGCCTCGCACATTTTCTATCAGAAAATCTGCAAAGCCCGAGAGCCGAATATTATCTACCGCTGACCATACAGGAGCTGCTGGCCGCAAACAAAGCCACCATGCGGGTTTTGCCTGCGCTGGACACCTGGTATGGCTTTACGTATCAAGAGGACAAGGAAATTGTCCAAAAGGCGGTTTGGGGGCTGATTGAGCAGGGCAAATACCCCGACAAGCTATTTTAGTCATCACACAATAGCAAAATAGCCGCTAAAAACAGCAGATCCTGCATGTCTCTTCCGTTTCGTTCTCTGATACTGTCAGTATCAATACTGGCGGCAGAAATTTCCTGTTCCTTTTGCGTGCCGCCTAAGAATTCACGAAACGGCTCGGGTATGTCGTTTTTCAGGTTCGTCGTCATATGCTACACTCCTTTGGCTTGGACTAGTTGTCACTCTAATTAAGCATATGGCGCGATGGGGGAGAATATGAATCTGCCGCAAGATTTTGTGTCTAATATGAAAAAAATTTTCGCCGACCCTCAAGAGGCGGCGGATTTTTTTGCGAGCCTTAAAGAACCGCGCCATTACGGCATTAGGGTCAATGAGCTAAAGGTCAACGTCCCCGACTTTGCGGCCTCTTTTGCAGATATAGAGCCAATTCCGTGGTGCAAGCAGGGATTCTATTATACTGGTAGTTATCCTCCGTCTAAAAACCCATTGTATCATGCCGGGCTATATTACATCCAAGAGCCCAGCGCGATGAGCGCTGCGGCCATTTTGAACGTGCAGCCAGGCGACAGAGTATTAGATTTATGCGCTTCGCCAGGAGGTAAGTCCACGCAAATCGCGTCAGCCCTTGGCGGCAGCGGCCTTTTGGTCTCCAACGAGATAAATTATGGACGCATGCCCCAACTGGTGCGTAATATAGAGATGGCGGGGGTAAAGAATGCAATGATACTCTGCGAAAAGCCCGGGCGGCTGGCCGCGCGCTTTTCCGCCTATTTTGACAAAATCCTCGTGGACGCGCCATGCTCCGGCGAGGGCATGTTTCGCAAAGACCCCGAAGCCATCGCTGCTTGGGATAAAAATAAATCCGGGCGGCTGGCGGAGATCCAAAAAGACATCTTGCGCGACGCGGCCAAAATGCTTACGGCTGGCGGGTTTCTAGCCTATTCCACCTGCACTTTTTCGCCTATAGAAAATGAGGATGTTATTGATGACTTCCTGCGTCATCATTCGGATTTTGAATCTGTGTGTATCAGTCACGCCGACTATGGCGTAAGCCCCGCAAGCCAAGGGTTGTCCACGAGCAATGCCGATGCTGCAAGAATTTGGCCGCATAGACACCGCGGCGAAGGCCATTTCGTAGCATTATTGCATCGTAGGGGCGACCTGCGGTCGCCTGACATAAAGCAACTACCAGTACCACAAATCAGCAACAAACACTTCAACGATTTTTGCAAGAAGCACCTGCCAACCCACATAAACGCCAGAATTCTAGAACATCGTGACAGTCTATATGCCCTACCACCCATCTGCCCGGACGTGAGCGGCCTAAACATCGTGCGTCTTGGTGTGCTACTGGGTGTATCAAAAAAAGGACGCTTCGAGCCGTCCTATGCCCTAGCTATGTCCCTTGCTACCGCCGATTTCGTCAATGCCATAGACCTGCCGTCCGACGATCCGCGTATAGCGGCCTATCTTGGCGGCCAAACCTTTGAAATGCAAGCCCCTGATGGCTACAGCCACTTTTGCGTGGCAGGCCACCCCTTGGGCTTTGCAAAAATCCTAAACAACCGCCTAAAAGGGCGGATTAACGGGCGTTGACAGGATTCCTCACACGCTTGCGTGTAATCTCCATCAGCCCCAAAGCCGTCATACCAACAACATTGGCCGGTATGCGGTCTTTGGCCATCTCTCTACGTAAATAGTCTGTTAAACTTTGCGTATCATTTGCAGTCTTCATGGCGATAAAATCAACAATTATAATGCCGGAAAGATTGCGCAGCCGCAGCTGATATGCAATCTCCTTAGCGGCCTCTATATTGATTTTAAGCGCACTACCGCCTTTTTTGACAGCCATATGCTTCCCGCTGTTAACATCAATCACAACGCAGGCCTCGGTCTGCTCAATAACGATAAAAGCCCCGGATTTAAGCCAAACACGCCTATCATGCAGCTTGTCAATTTGCGTTTTTAGAAAGAAGCGTGAAAAAATCGGCTCGTCTCCGTCATAATGCTGTAATTTCGGCGCGTAATCGGTCAAAAGCATTTCATATGTGTCGGCATCATTTACCACAATCTCGTCAACCCCATCATCCGCAATCTCGCGCAAAGTCTTGATTATTAACGGCTCTGCATGCAGTATTGCTGGTGCATTTGTATATTGCCACTCAATGTGCTTGTCGAACTGCTCTGCAACTATGTGTATCTCTTCTGCGATTTCATTCTCATCACGGTTTTTGGCCGCACTACGCATTATGACCGAAAGTCCCTTGGGCATATGCTTTTCGCCTATCACCGTCAACCTAGCAGCTTCCACATCATCAATTTTTCTGGAAACGTTGATTCTGTCATTCCCCAAGGACTTTGTCAGCACCACAAATTGCCCGACATGGGAAATACTAGAAGTAGCAGCAGGGCCTTTGTCGCCCCATGCATCCCGCAAAATCTGCACAATCAGTATATCACCCTGCTTAACTTTTAGTTTACTATCAAAAAAAAGGCCGCGTTCCCTATGATCCCGCGTATCCAAAAAAACATGCTTCTCCAATCCTGCATCCAAAAAAACAAAGCCTGCATTAATCTTCTTCGCAACGCCTGCATAGATATTCCCAGCCACAGAGGCATTTCTAGCGTCATCACGAATCATCTCTACAAGTTTGCCATTTTCTACTAAAGCCGTCAAATATCCATTCTCCCGGCACTCTACATAAATTTTCTTCATGCCTACCTTAACCCAACTTCCAATCTTTCATAGATCACATCGCAATTTTCCGACGCAATTTCTGATTCTAACAGTATATGTTGTGCCAGAACTTCCGGCTTCAAATTTCTCTCGCTACCACAGGCCAAAACAACTTGCAAGCTACACTCCGAGACCATTTCAAGCTCATGTATATCCGGCTTTATGTCCACACTAGTCACACCTTTTTTACTCTTTTTATTGACCACTATACTGCCGCTTTCATTTACTCTTTTTACACTACTGCTCAAATTTTCAATTTCCGAAAAAATGATACTATATGTAGCATTACAAACCAAAGCCGCTGCGGACTTGCCCACAGCAGGCACTTCTTGTACACCAGTCACCCGCAACCCTGTTGGCATCTGCAAGTTGAGTTCACGGCTAATTTCTGCCGCAGGCACTTCGTGGACCAAAAATACTTCTAGTATCTCTTTATATCCTGCCACTCCAAGGGGCAGGGGTGCTGCAAAACTAAGCAATTGATGGGGGTTAAAGCCCTCGGAGTACGCAACTGGCAGTTTTGCTCGTTTGATAGCTCTTTGGAAGAAGCTCTGCAAATCCAAATGTCCGATAAAGCGGGCGACACCAGTCTTTTCAAATACAATACGATACCTGCTGTACGATTGCTTTAAACTCATTGTATCATATCCTCCGCTTTTTGACTTTCTCTAATTAGATACTCCTTGTTAACGCCGCAGAGGTCAATAAAATCCCACGGCAAGACCTCCTCATATGACCTTTGGCGATGTGCATAAAAATCCACGGACAGCCCGACTTCATCAAAAGCACGTCGCCAGATATCCGAACGAAAATGCTCGCTCCAGCCATCAAAGCGTGCGCCAAGTTGCCAAGCCCGCTCTATGACCGCTCCCACGCGCCTATCTCCACGCGAAAGCGCGCCTTCAATAATCGATGTTTCAGCATCGTGATACTTATAGTTAATTTGTTTACTGCGTATAGACTGCTTGACATGCTTCTGTTTGTTCATAAATTCTTCAGCCGTATGCTGCGCAACCCATTGAAACGGCGTAAATGGCTTGGGCACAAAGCAAGATGTGCTGACTGTCACCGCAACCGGGCGTTTGCGTCGCTCTTTTGGCAACTCGTAGTATACCCCAACCAAATCATCAGAAAGCCGCCCGATAGCCGCTAGGTCACCCTCTTTTTCTGTCGGCAAACCCACCATAAAATACAGCTTCAGCCTGTCCCAACCGCCCTCAAAGGCCACTCGCGCGCCCTGCATAATATCATCCTGCGTAATATCCTTCCTAACCACATCGCGCATACGCTGACTGCCGCCCTCCGGCGCGAAAGTGAGGCTGGATTTGCGAACAGATTGAATTTTATGCAAAACGCTACTGTTAGTAGCATCAATACGCAATGAAGGCAAGGATATGCTGACATTTTCGCTGGCAAAACGGTCACAAAGCAGGTCTACAAGCTGTTCCAAATGCGGATAATCATTGCTGGCAAGCGACAACAGCGAAATTTCTTCGTGACCGCTTGATTCCAACAATTGCTGTGCCTGCGCAAACAATTTCTCCACAGACTTTTGCCTATGCGGCCGATATATATATCCAGCCTGGCAAAACCTGCAACCCCGCACGCAGCCCCGAAAAAGCTCCACCACAGCGCGGTCGTGCACAATCTCAACAAGCGGCACAAGAGCCTTGTCCGGATAAAAAACCTTGTCCATATCCTTCACAAACACTTTTTCTATACTAGGCGTAGCATGCGGATTGTTAGGCTTAAAACTAGAAATAATACTGTTAGTATCATATTCTACATCATAAAACCCAGGCACATAGATGCCCGGCAATGCGGCCAGCTTCTCTAAAAATGCTTTCTTTCCGCCGCCCGCAGCCTTGTGCGCCGCATGGATGTCGAAAACCTCATCAAAGGCCTCCTCGGCCTCACCAATGAAGAAAAAGTCAAAGAAATCCGCCAGCGGCTCAGGATTTACAGCACATGGACCTCCTGCACAGATGATAGGATGGTCATCACCCCTATCAGCAGTTCTCAAGGGAATATTAGCCAAGTCTAGCATATTCAGGATATTGGTATATGTCATCTCATATTGCAGCGTAAAACCCACGAAATCAAAGTCTACCAGCGGGCTGTAAGTCTCCAGCGACTTTAGCGGCAGGCAATGTTTGCGCATCAAGACCTCCATATCCGGCCACGGCGCGAAAGCCCGCTCACAATACACGTCCAAACGCCGATTAAAAGCGGCATACAGGATTTGCAGGCCATTGTGCGACATGCCCACCTCGTACACATCCGGGAAGGCAAAAGCAAAGCGCGTGGCTACTTTTGCGGGATTTTTGCGCACCATATTCACTTCGTTGCCCACATACCGCCCCGGTTTTTCGGCCTGTAGCAAGATTTTATCCGGATACATCGGCATCCCCCTCGTTCTTGTATTCCACAATCGCAAGGGACAAAAGGTCGCCCAACCTGCGATGATCCCTATTGTACACAATGGCCACAAAGCCGAAGATATCAGCAATTCTCAAGATATTGCGCACAAAACTTTGCATCACGCCAATGGTTGCATTAGCCTGCCCACGCACAATAAGGCCAAACGCGCGCTTTGCAAGGGTTTGACCCCCGCCAAAGGCTTCAAAATAGACATTGTATATTGTATAGACCGCAAAAAACGCGATGATTACAATGATTATAGCAAAGACATTCATTTGCGACACGGTAAAGCTGCCACCAGAAACAAGCGCGGCGGCGGCATAGAAACTGGCAGTAAACATTATGGCAACTATGGCAATATCCATCGCACCTGCAAGGGAGCGCGAAGCCAACCCGGGCTTATCGTGTTCTTTCACCACTTCTGCATAGTGATACAATGTGTAAGCCAAAATCTGAATCTTGGGGGTAAAGAAAATTGTGACAATATAGGCTAAAAACAACAATGCCACAACACCCATGGGATTGTCCAAAATCTCAAGAAATTCCACGATACCATTAGGAATTTGACCAAATATAGTTAAAAACGCAAAAAACAAGCCGATAAACAGGCCAAGATTTATTGATGTTATCAAAGCCGTGACCCCAAAAATGCGGATAGGCCCTCGTTGCATCACCATTTTCGCGCTGTTTATTAGGGCCGACAAAAAGCGATGCCTGCCATCCAAAGCTAAATTAGCGGAAAAAAACGACAAAGTACGCAGCGCAACAAGAATGATAAATAACACAATCAGTAGCGGTGGCGCAAGGGCTTGTATCGCGGCCAAATTGAATGCAAGAACAAGCGCGCAAACAGCCAAAAACGGCACAAATACCAAGATCTGCGCAAACAACACCCCTGCAGCAGGCATGGCGGCTCTTCCCACAGCCTTTATAACAGTTGGCAATTCCACACCTTCATACCCATGATGGCCGCAAATAACAATGCTGGCCGCCGATTGCCACGCCATAAAAAATGCAATAAGCAGTAGTGTGGGTATAGAAAAAACACCCAAAATGATACCATCAGTTATAATTTGATTGCCCGTAAAATTAGGTATAGCGGGCCATATAACCGCTAAGGCCAGCCACCCAAAAACAAACGATACAACAACAAAAATGCCGTTTATAAGGCCAATAAAGGCCGCCTGCTGCGCAAAAGTGACCCTGTGTTTTGCCAGGGCGGCATCGACCAAAACGCCGAGATTGCCCAGTTTTATGCTCTCGTCCAAAACTAGTCCCCCAAATATCTTTATATACAAACATTAGACAAGTCTAGTATACACTAATTATTACCAAAAATCTAGTCCAAAAATCACCATACCGTCAAAATACCACCACAATGGGATATCTGGCGATATCGCGCCTGGCAGGCCCCTTGCAAACTCTTCGCAAAATCATCCCATACCATGTAAAATTCTTCATCATCCCAGCCATCATCGCCGCAATCGGCACGGCATTTATCCTGTGCTTGCGCGGTTTCAAAGGATATATCGCCAATAATCAACTTGCCGCCGGTTGCAAGAAGCCCCATTGCTTCCTTAATAAAACCCAGTTTCGCGCCATCTTCCAAATGATGCAGGGCATATGTAAGCACAATATAATCAAACCGCTGGGCCTGGTCCGGAAGCTCCGAGGGCAGCCCATCCGCAAAATCATGCTGTATAAGCCTTGCTGTGGGCATTTTCTGCCCGGCAATAGCCAGCATTTCTGGCGAAAAATCTACGCCCACAATATCATGCCCTGCTTGATACAGCCGCGCAGCCAGCGTGGCCGTGCCAATGCCCACATCCAGCACCCGGCACTTGCCCCTGCCCATAATCTCCGCATAAATTTGCCCCAAAATCTCTTTGTAACCAGCAAAGGGATAGTCATTGCTCTCGTCCGCCAGCCCCACATCCCCATCATAGCCCTGCGCCCATAGGTCAAAACCGCTGCTATCCAGCACCATATCAATCACTCCATTCTATTAGACATGCCTATTGGACCATGCCGTTATTGAAATAATCCCGCCAGCCATCATTATCCTCGTCGCTTTGCACTTTTAGCAACCCAAAAATTGCATGGGCAAAATCCACCGCGGCTGTTTCATTAGCCGTCACAAAGCCGCCATCCACAGCCACCTGGGCCAACACAAAGTTATCTGTGCCGCCATAACCGGCCTCTTCTTCAAAAAGCTCCAGCTCGTCCCCGGTATGCTTCGATCCATCCAAAAACCCATGTTTGCCCAAAAATATCGTCGCGCCACAAATAGCCGCAACAGGCACATTTTGCTCGCGTACCTTCTTCACAAAGCTCGCGATATCATCATGGCGGCCTTCTTGCCACCCGAAGCCCCCCGGCAAAATCAGCATAGCCAGGTTGTCAAAGTTACTATAATTTTCCAGCACATAGTCAATTTCTGTGCGCAGGCCACCCATGGATTCCACAGGCCCTGGCGCAGCTGCGATGGTCTTAACCGCATATTGCTGGGACATTCTTATTCCGGTAATAGCATAGGCCGCCTCCCAGTCCGCAAAACCCTCTGTTAACAGCAGCAAAACCTCTTTTGTTTGCATCATATCATATCACCTCGTATCCAGCTTCTATAAGCTCCTTGCGCATATCCTCCACAGAAACAGCAGTTGCATCGTATTCCACCACAACTTGTCCATTGTCCTTGTTGGCGGTTACTTTCGCCGCCCCAAGGTCTTCTAGCGCGTTAACAACGGCTTTCTCGCAATGTTTGCAGGACATGCCTGCTACTTTAAATTCAACTTTTGTCATTTGTTTTAGCCCTCCTATTGGGTTTTTAATCTATACCACATTATATCATTGTATAATTTACTTGTCAATACTAATTTACTAATTCTCAAGATTATAACACAACATCCCCACAATGTCATTATCAATCTCTCCAAAAACCCCTGCCCTATCCAGCACCACAAACATCCGTACCATATCCAGCGACAAATCCAGCCCCGCGCCATCGCCGCGCAGGTGGCCCATCTGCACCAGCTTTATGATTGCAGGCCGCGCCCAATCCGGCAGCTCGTCAATGCCATTAAAGCGCGTTTTGTTCCCGCCTATGCCGCCTTTATCCTCTTCCTCATAGTCATCGCCATCCAGCATCACGCCCAGGTACTCGCAAAAGCCCTTGGCCAAAGCCCTAGCCATATCCCCGCGCCTACGACGCAAAATCTCAACATCAGGATTCGCCAGAGGGCTATCAATAAACGCCAGTTCGAACAAAATAGCCGGGCAATCGGTATTACGTATCACACCCCACTGGCTGGTCAGCACATTGCGGCGGTTTCGCAGCCCCATCTCGCGGCAATAGGTCTCCAGCACCGTCCGCGAAAACTCCTCTGCCAGCACATCCCAGTAAAAGGATTCTGCCCCCGTACCCCCCGCAGCATTAACATGCAGGCTAATAAAATAGTCCGCACCCCATGCATTGGACATCTGCCAGCGCGCGTTTACAGAGCTATTGTTGTCATGCCCCAAATTGGTTTGCAGCGTAGGCCGCGAAAGCATGGTCTCAAAACCCACGCTCTGCAAAATCTCCCCAAGCTCCTTGGCCACCTCAAATGTAATGTCTTGCTCTCTCATGCCATTGCCCACAGCCCCCGTGTTAAAATTGCTGTAATTATGCCCGGCATCAATAAAAATCTTTTTCACAAAAACCCTCCCCTTGTACAAGTTATATTACTATTATACTATGGTTTAAACTAACATTTCGTTCCAACTTTTTGGAATATGCCATCATAAGGCAGGCGAGCACAGCTCGCCCCTACAACCCCGGCGCGTCCCTCGTAGGGGCGAGCTGTGCTCGCCTAATATCCTATAGACACACCATCTGTCATCGCCAGCTTGCTCATGGGTTGCTCAACCAAGGGGTTCTTTGTAGGACACCAATAGACATGTCTAATGAAACGTGGCTTCCAGCGGCGTCATTGCGAGGGCAACGGGAATAGCATAGACGGGGATATATAGCCCGAAGCAATCCAGTATCATGCACGGCGATTGTCGGAATGGATAAATCCATTCCTTACGAAGG
>Ga0131853_10001206_pt1 | contig 46711 bp, 20 predicted proteins | sample TergutLab28metaG_FD_92764 | JGI IMG/M metagenome (GOLD analysis project Ga0131853, IMG submission 92764) | Labiotermes labralis P1 segment gut microbial communities from Petit-Saut dam, French Guiana - Lab288 P1 (version 2) (version 2) | ecosystem: Host-associated > Arthropoda: Insects >... | reverse complement strand
GCGGCCGGTGCGTAAGGCTGACAACCTACCACCATCCTGTGCTGTTGTCACGAAATCTGGGAACCTTAACTTCCTGGAACCCTCTGGGCCTGTCCAGGCCTGTAATGGGACTGCTTTACCTTTTACACATTATTACTAAGTAAAGGGTTCTAAAAGTGCTGTGGTTAATCCACACATGGATAATGAAGCATCTGCTGTGTTTCACTATTTCCATCATTAATATGTGTAAGTTGTATTTGCATTGTTGTCAAAGTTTTTTTAATATTAGCTTGGGTGTGATTGTGTTGTTGTATATTAAGGTTGGACATCCTGTTGTGTTGCTAATTAATAATTATGTAAATAACATTCGACACAACTGAGTGTATATGTATTTATAATTAAATAGCATAAATTAAACTAAATAATAAGTAAATTAAATTAATTGAATTACAATAAATTAAATATATTAGTCTAAATACATGAAATTGAACAAATGAAACTAAAAGATGAATTAATAAAAAATTAAATTAAATTAATTAACTGAAATAAATGGAATAAGGTAAAAAAAAATTAAAGAGCACCCTTGTACAGGCACTGAGGCTCTGTACAGGTCGTAAGGCCTGTAGGGGGAGTAGAGGTATAGCTGTACTCTTTCTTGATCATGGCACTAGAGGGGGGTGAGGGGTCAGCGTCACGCCCCGACCGCTCTTTACCCGCGGGAAAGACCCGGTACCCATTGTACAGGAGGCAGGGTGGGCCCCAGGGCCGGTCTGGACAGGTGCGGAAAATCTCGCCTCCACCGGGATTCGATCCCCGGACCTTCCAGCCCGTAGCCAGTCGCTATACCGACTGAGCTACCCGGCCCACAAATAAACGGAATGAAGTAAATTAAATGAATTGAATGAAGAAATGAAATTACTAATTTATATAAATTATAATCACCAATGAGGTTAAATTAAACGAAATTAATTAGATCAAATGTATGACATAAGTAATATAAAATTAATTAAATTCCATAAATATAATTACATAAATTTAACATAATAAATTACAGTTTATAATTAAGTTAATTAGTTGATGTATATGGAATTAAATTAATTAATTTAAATAAATTAAATTAAAATAAATAAAGTAAAATTATTTAATGAAATAAATTAACTAAAAAAAATTGAAATAAAATATCAATTAAATTAAATGTATGAATTTAAATAAAATTTAATAAACAAATAAAGTATAATAAAGAAACTAAATAACAACATTACATAAAATAAATGAAATAAAATAATCTAAATTAAATAAATTAATCAGCGTGGATGAACGTATATAAAGTAAATTAAATATATGCAAGTAATGAATAAAAGTGTATAAATAAACAAAAATAAATAAAATAAAGCGAGTTAAATAAATTAAACGATAGAATTAAATAAAAGAAATTAATGTAAATCATTTTAATTAATAAAATTGAATTATAAAAATGAAATTGAAATTAATTTTTAAACTGAATTAAATATATGAAGTAAATGATATAAAGTAAATTAAATGACATGAATCAAATTTTGTAACCAAAATTATAGCAAATAAAATGAATTAATCAAAGGAAATTAAGTTACATAAATTAAAGTTCAAAATTAAATTAAATGCATAAACACTCAATTTGTTTTTATGTAATTATTTACACTTTCATTGTTTTAAGCAAACTGACAAAACGGTGTTGATACATATAAGGAGAAATAGAATTTATGTTGTATAATGGGACTGCTTCATACTGGAATCTAACAAAGTGATGTGCAGAGCTTCATAACAAGGAAAGTATAGGGAAGGTTTTCTTTACCATAATTTGTCTCTTTTGGAGGAAACAAAATGTGCTATTGACTTTAAAGCAATTAATTCTAATTAAAGCAGCATTTCTGCCCAATTGGCAGATACATGAATATTGATCATGGAACACAGCTGCAGAATTCCTTAAGAGAGTGTTACTGTTGTGTCTCAGTGATTGAAACTGAATAGAGTAGTATATGAAAGTTACTCTTAATTTCTGCTATAGAAATATGTACAGAGTTCCTGACAAAGTGTGCGATTTCCACAGAGCTATTTGATGTGTGTCAACTACTTGGCACTGAAATCTCTGCTCTGGGATCAAGCCTGACTCAACGTACAATCATGGTCTGTGCCACTAAATGTTGCTCTTCTCCAGTGCCTCAGCAGAGGTTTAACTCGCCCTCGAAAAATGTGACCCGAGGTACATAAAAACAAACCCCATTTTGCTGAATGTTACCATCTTTCTGCTGCTGGTAAATTATCAGTGTCATGTTACAATGTAATATGTGGATGTTTGATGTATTCAAGGTTAGAGCCTGGAGTTGGACAAATTTAGTACTGAGTTTGTCTTTTGCATTTAGCAAATGCTTTTACATGTGTATGTTATAAAGGATTTTAATTATGAAACGTTAGAGATTTTTAATATTGATGTGATGTGTTGAGCATCTGTTAATCTTAGAATTTTTCCTGTAGTTGTACCTAAACATTTAAAAAAACAAGTGTCTGTAGTTTGGCAACCACCTGAAACATGAAGTTGAGTTCTGAAAATCACTTAATACGGTTCCTAATTTATATAAAATTTGCTAATTATTCCCCAGTCTGAGAAGGATTTTTGAAAACCAGGGATATCACACTTCTTGTAGGTTGATATTTCATACATTCATAACATTTTTTACACTTGTGTAAATACTTGCACTGTTGTTTTTATTTACCAATGAATGATTTGTTTTTTGTGGCTTTTAATTAAATTTGTCCAACTCTGAGCTGAAAAAATCACATGTCATAATTGAGCAAAATAGCATAAATATTAAACTATTCTGAAGTACATAGATTATATTTGTAAACATAGTTATGTAACTAGTTATTGGTATTTCCACACAAATTTTTGTGTGCAAATGTGTTGTCACATGATGCTTGTTGCAGATTTCACAACTAACACATAATATTTTCAGCTTGCGATTCCAGCTGCATTATTTATATTTCACATAAGGACAGGGTACTTCCTTCTACACATAAATGTTCAAGAGTGTTACAACTGTCATGCAGTTTAAATTGTTCTGAAAAGATTGCTATTGAAAAAGTCCAATTGAAGGGCATTACAGTTCTTCATGTATGTTTCTACTTGAGTAGTGTACAGACAAAGTGATTTTGTATGCTATAGAGAATAATTGATAAATTTAATACCCCATAACAACAGTTGTTTTTAAGTATATTAGTAAATGTTTGCAAGGTATCCACATATGATTCAAATAAAAAGCTTACTCTTTGGTTTCATATCTGAGTTCGGTATGTATTATAATCCAATTAACTTGCTCACATTGGAGTAGGTTTGGCATGTTTGTGAATTCTGTTAAACAGTACTATTTCACTCATATATGACACCACCCTGTCTGATGATTTTGGATTTTAAAATTCAATTGTAGTCTTCTTTCAGTCATGTCTTCATATACACAGCCAAACAGTGAAAGGAGAGTTAGTGTTAAGGAGTATGATAAATCTTGATTTTGTAAATTGGTATCCTATTAATGACTGGATACATGAACAGGTAGAGGTCTTTATTTTTTTCCAATGTAGGCAGATTAGTTTTGGTTACTTTAGGGACAGAGAATTGACAGTGCTCATATCATCTCAGATATCAGTATGACAAGAAACTGATGCACAGTGGGAAGTCTACAGAAAGCAAACTTTTGGGTTCTTGGATGGGGGTATCACATATTCAGCTGCTGAGTTATGTCCTGGATAATTTTACAGATAATTTACTTGTCTTTATGAAGGCAGTCATGTTATGAGCTGTTATCAACAAGTGTGAGATGATTACTGATGGATGGTATGCAGTGTCAGGAACTATTTGAGCATTTCAAGGAAATGAGACTTACTTTGTTATGGAATGGAAGACTTACTAGATTTAGGGGTTTAACCTGATGTAGGTGTAGACAGTTCAAACAGACAACAGATTGAGTACAGAATTTTCAAGGCTTATGGATTTTGGGATGCACACCTAAAGAAACATTGTAGGCAAGTGTTGACAACACGTGTAGACAGACTTGCACTTTAGAATCCCTCCAAACATTAAGATATGACTCTGGTTGAATATATGATTATTAATTTTATAATCCCCTTAGTTTTCCTCAAAAAGAATGTATAAAAATTTGGATTTCATGTGGACCCTTGCCTAATGTTTACTTGTGTTTTATGATCTACTGGTACAATACTTGAGTAGCACTGAGAATGTTTTTTGCCTACAGAGCTCTATGACGTCTGTGAACTCATGGGTTCAGACCAAGCTACATTACAAGGGGCCATGACATCCCGCACATTAGAGGAGAGCCAAGACTTTGTGACAGCTGATCTGAGTGCCAGTGAAGCCACATATGCCCGTGATTCTCTCTGTAAGGCTCTTTACAGTCGCCTGTTCACCTGGCTTGTCAACAAGATCAATGAGAGCACCAAGGTGGCTACAAACAGAGTCTGTAAAGTTTATTGCTAACATAGCTACAGTCAAGCTGGAACAGATTACATTAATTTGTTTTAGGAGGGTTGCCATTAGACATTATTGCAAAACTAGGTTAATATAGTTTTAGAAATTTCAAATGAAATAATAATGCATGTTTTTATTATTTTAAGTTTTATATGCTTGAAATTTTGTGCATTATGTAACAACAAAGGTGAAAGTGAAGGTTTTGTATAGTGCACATTGATTACATAACACTGCTGTGTCAGGAACCACCGATGATGTTTGAAATTTAAAATGTGAAGCATGTATGCTGAGTGTTACAGTGTTGTTTTGTGTAGTATACGGAAATAATTTTAACAGAAGTATCATACTTTTGGGATTTCTGCCTGCACAACACTTCAGGAATATATTTAAAGATGCTAGTCTATGATTAATGTACACTAATGTTAATGTGATTGCTGAAGATGAAAAATTAAAACGCTGAAAAAAGAAGACCCCCAGTGACATGAAATATACTCCTTATTTGATGAAAATTGGTTAAGTGATTTAAAAACTTTTGCTTGTGTGTGAAGAATATGGTGCTGCATGCTTTTCCTTTTTTTATGAAATGAGAAAAATTAGGTGAAAAATTTCTTGGTAGCTGTATGATGAGCTGTAAGCACACAAAATGGACGTAATTTGAAGACAATTGTGTTTGTGACAATGTGTCCGGTGATCATTCGATTTATTGACTGTATGTTTTCCCATGTATGAAGTTTATTCTGTTTATATGATACCCAGTCTAAATTGTGTAAAGCAAATACTTTTACAGACAATTACAGTCAAACATAACAGTGTGTTTATTGTAAAACCAAAATCTTCCATACACATGAACTCCCCTACATGTTCAGTGACAAATTGCCATCCTCAGGGAGACATTAATACAAAGGGATATAAAATTAATATATCTAATTCACATATACAATGTTAGAAATAAATAATGGCAGCTGTTAATATAAAAATTTGGTTACTACTGATAATGTGATGCTGACATATTCTTGAATAAAAGTCATTGATGTGCCACTGTGTGCATTGTTTTGTGCTTTTATGCATAGAAACATTTAGTATGAATGTTTTCAATCCAACAGGGTCAAGTCCCTATAGTGTGTATTGATGTGTCTCATGCAAGAGTACACAGCACTCTCGTACTTGAGACACATCAATGTACATAATTTAAAAAATAGCAAAAAGAACATCACTGAACTTATTTAAGCAATTACAAAGAAATTTCTTTGCTGTATTCAATTGAATTGCTTTGTATAAAATTAATTTCTGCTGTTGCAGGTGAAACACTATGGTAAAAGAAGAGTACTGGGCATCCTGGATGTGTATGGGTTTGAGATGTTTGAACGGAATGGGTTTGAGCAGTTTATCATCAATTTTTGCAATGAGAAGCTCCATCAAGTGGTGATGGAAACAACTCTCAAGGAGGAGCAGGAAGAATATGTTCGTGAAGGCATTGAGTGGACACCCATTGAGTTCTTCAACAACTCTGTGATATGTGACCTCATAGAGAAGGTATGCTGTACAGCACTGACTCTACTATTTTGTGTCTTGTGTCCAGAGCCAGAGTAAGGCTATTGCATTTGGTGCAGCTACTACTGTTTGTAGGACCACAAAAATGTTGGTTGTCTTTCATTATTTATTTTAAACATATTTTATACGTGTGCTCCAATCTGCATTTTCATTTCAGGACTTTGTGGAGGTAGGACCCCAAGATTTATTTTTGTACTGACCCTAGAAATGTTTTAAAAGAGTTTTGCTTGTATACCATTGATTGCTTTGTTAAAAGGCTCTAGATACACCATGGTGGAAACAAAGCTTCTATTGTTTGTAGAAATGAACTTCAGCAATTATGTACATTTCCTTCTTACATTCATTTTTATTGGACACTCTTTATTTCTGAGACTTCTTGTTCCACCTAGCCAGTTGTCAGGTCCTGCTTGTTCAGAACTTTTGCTGTAAAGTAATGTGAATTTTTAGAATTAACCTGATCTTCTTGGGCTTTTAAATTTTTACTTGATAATTAACATATCATTCATTTCAGAAGTTTGCATAAAAGTTGTTTTCATACATCATATGTTGTACTGATGAAACTCTCTTATGTTTTTATTTATTGGGTATGTTTTCTAAATTATGTTGTTAATTTTGGTGCAGAAGATAATAGCCACATTTTTTAAGTATTTCTCTTGGGGTATACTACATATAAGTCTTATGAAAAACCTGTGAATGTAGATGAAAGTAGACACAATAGAAGCATGAACACATGTGTGAGTTTGTTTTGTCCATATGTATGTGTACAATGAAATGTATCATAACATAACCTGCCATGTTTTAATGTATTGCAATATAGCAACCGTATGCATCCACTATTAATGACTGTAGAAATCAAAGTTCGTAAGCTGTTTAAATCAATAAAACATAGTTGTATATCCTTGTATCTACTTATTCATGTAACTAAATCTGTGTAATTTGCAGGCTGTAATACTAACAGAGTTAGACATACCATTTGACTAGGGCTTAAATTGCAGCCTAACAAATGTGAAACACCTCAACACATGACTGAAGAGGCGACAGCAATACAGGATCCACATCACACCCAATGCAAGCATAGACAGGAAGGCTATGGGTGGAATAAGTTTATGTGTAACAGTTGGCAATAAATACACAGTGCAGTTCAGAAGTAGGCTCACACCAGGTTGCAGAGCCATATAACTAAACAGAAGATGTGCACGTACTAATATAAATTGGATAAACCAAGGTAGTGGAATACAAACATTAATCACACTGGTCCATTACAACAGGCAATGCTAACAGAGCATTGTAAGAACCTAATGTACAAAAAAATGTAAGAGATGTGATAAGTGGCTGGGCGTATCATGTAATTTTTATTCATATCCGTACACAAATACTACTCAGACATCACAGACCAATGATAATACTGTCAACAGCTCCACAGTAATTAAATTTCACACCCTAATGGTGAGCCCCAAATTTGAAACATATCAAGCATAATGTAAAAGAGCTAAAACAGAAATATTGTATTTGTATGAGATTGTGAAAAGTATCCACATATTCAAAAATGCAAGTGCATGTCAGTGAATTTAATATGTGTGTGTGTGTGTGTGTGTGTGTGTATATATATATATATATATATAATGATAGCATATTTTGATTTTAGGTCAACTACTGATTGGGGTCAACAACCCTTATATTGCTTCTTGTAGTCTCATTGAAATATTAATAATGATCTGTTTGAACTGGTGTTGGCACTAAGCCTGCTGTTATTGCTGTTGCAGAACAATCACGGCATCCTCTCAATGCTGGATGAAGAGTGCCTAAAGTCAGGGGCTTTGTCTGATGAAGTGTTCCTGAGCAAACTGGCACAGTGTTGTACTGGTAATGCTCACTGTGAGGTAAAGGGGACAGCAGGGTCTCAGAGAAACTTTGTTACTACACCTGGTATCTCAGACAACAGCCTTCCACCCAACTGCTTCCGGTGAGCATATTATGTACACAGTGAATTGCTCTTGTCTATATAAAAAAGTTATTAATAACTTTCACTCTTCACGCGCTGTTGTTAAGTTGGGGGAATTGAAGACGTGATGGACAGGACATTCAGTATGTGTTTAGATAATTTCAAGTGCTGAAGTTAATGGGAAGAGACCCTTTAGCAGTCTGAATCAAAATACCTGATTAGGTGGGGAAGATGTGAAGTGAACAGTATGCAGATCTTTTATATTTGTGGTTCCGTGCATCATAATTCTAGGTTGAAGAAATCCAACAAGATGCATCTGTATGCAGATATTTATTTACTGCTAAATTACTCTACATGCTTCGGGCATCCATCGCACCCATCATCAGGAGTACATAAAACTGTAGTTGGCAGCCTCTGGTACAGATCATACTATCTGGGAAGCAAGCTTCTTAAAAGTGACCAAATAGGGACTAAATTTGAAGATCACTTTTGCCTGTTTGGTGTCGATAAATTTTATATTTGTGGTTCCATGCATCGTAATTCTAGGTTGAAGAAATCCAACAAGATGCAGCTGTATACAGATGTTTATTTACTGCTAAATTACTTGTTTCGGGCATCCATTGCACCCATCATCAGGAGTCCTTATTTGGTGATGTTTGAAGAAGCTTGCTTCCCGGATAGTATGATCTGTACCAGATGCTGCAACTGCAGTTTTATGTACTCCTGATGATGGGTGTGATGGACATCTGAAACATGTAGAGTAATTTAGTAGTAAATAAATATCTGCATGCAGTTGCATCTTGTTGGATTTCTTCAACCTAGTATGCGGATCTGTTATAGTGATGGGCTTTTGTGAATTTGTGTGTTTCATAATAACTGGGTAGTATGGAGTAATTGAATACCTAGTTGTACCAGTTCGTGGGATGGATGGTGCACAGCACTAGATGGAGGGACTGAAGAAAATCATAAGAAACATTAGTCACAGTAACTGGTCTTTGTCCTGAGACTTAAATCTACTGTGCCCTTTGTGTGAATGAGGAATGTTAATCACTGAATTGCATTATGTGGTTTTTTGGGTTCTGATTGGTCCCCAAACAACCAGGGCCATGATAATAGAGTTAAAAGGGTGAGTTTAGATTATTCCTGCAGAATGCATTGATGCAGTGGAGAATCAAAGGGATTTTCGTCATCATCCAACCTCACCTCTTATTCTTTCCTCCTCCTATGGGCACTACAGCTCTTTGTGAGTTTTGGCCTGCTCAACAGTTTTCTTCCATACTTCTCTCTTCATAGCAGTCCTACTCCAATTCTGCATCTTCATTTTTCTAGATCTGCTCTGACATCCTCTATTTCTTCCTTTCTTCCAGGTTGTAACATAGTTCTTATATTCATTCATTCATTCCGTTGGCATGTGCAGAATGCAATGAATCCTTGCCGTTCTTTTATTCCATGAACCTATTTGAAAAACATCATTCCTCATCCATTTGACCTGCTCTGTTCATCTTTGATTAATCCATCCATTTTTCCTCATTGAGCATTTTTAGCATATTTTTTTTTACATTGATGTGTTGCTGGCCCAACGCATGACCCTGAATTTAGTCTGGCTCCTCTCCTTCAACCTGCCTGGCAAGGAAGACCTGCCTGCAGCTATGCTACTGCTGGTGTAGCTAATAGGGTCATTGGAACATGCATGCCACCCCACCATGTCAAGGCATAAGGGACGGGGGCTGACCTCTGCTACGTGCCTTAATACAGTAGTCCCTCCATGGAGTGTTGTTGGGCCCTTTAGCTAACAGTCACTCAAGTGGTCCAAAAAACTTAATGGTTATTGAACCTGATGTTGTATGACTGTGTTCGAAAGAGCACATTGCCTGAGCCAGATGAATCCACTAGATGTCCTAACTTTTCTAAGCAGGATTATGTTTATTAGCATGCCTGATTTATATTTGCTGTGGAGGTCTGTGAAATTAATCAATTATATTTGAAAGTGTCATCTAGAAAAATATAAGATGCAAAATTTCAATACGTGAAAGTGATGCCAAAGCTAACATTGAACCAAATATGTGATATTGTGGAGGATAGCCTGCAGAACTAATACTGTACCATACAATCTGATTGTGCAAATCTAGTTACACACACATGGAAACCGGAAATACCACATTCATAGCAGGATACAGTGTTGCACTCAGAACCCTTATGGTCCATGCTAAAATATGCCTGTTATAATCTCAAATTACTTCTGTTACTACTTACTACCTTCACAGCTATATTCACATGAAAAAATTTGTGAGGACAGCAGTTAGTAAATTCTCTGCTGTCAGTTGTCACAATAGGATGCCTAGTGTAAAATTTATGGTAGCCAGTTTAGCAAGAAGCATCTACAAATATGAAATGTAAAGAGAAATATTCTAGACTGCATTGCAGATATATACTTGAAAAAGGAATGTGTCAAAAAGATCTCATCCTTAAACATTCTACAGTTGAAATTCCAAACACATAACCAGCTGTACAGTTTAAGTGAAGATGACAGGTAGTAACATTTATAGTGTCAGGAAGTCACAAAGTAAAATTCAAAATACTTCACCTACATTAGGACCATGTTTTCAGCCTTCTTTAAAACCTCTTTATTATATGGCATTATTTTGCAATCTTCAATTGCAGGCTGAAGCACTATGCAGGCACAGTGACGTATAATGTATGCGGGTTTGTTGACAAGAACAATGACATATTGCACAGAGATCTCTCTCTTGCCATGTATCGTTGTGAGCATCCTCTACTGAAAACCCTTTTCCCTGAAGGTGAGTGACATATTGAGAAACATATTTTCCTTATTTTCAGTTAAAATGGCTGTACTAAATTTTAACTTTCATATTTCATTAAAACAGTATTTCATGTTTCATATATTAAACAATGTGAAGGCTAGTTGCTTGTCACAGTATTTCTTACTGATGGCCACATTTATTATGTGTTTGTAACTATTAGGTGGAGCTGTGACATTTAGTCTGCCATCTACATTTTTCTGGTGTTTCCAGTCTCCACTACTGTGCAGTCACTCAGCTGGGGATGGGCATGAACTGTATCCATACAGGAACATATTTTCGTGTTCGTAGCAGCTGTGACCTAATCTTGTATTTTAAACTTTTTATGTGTCTGATACTACTTCTTGCAATGTATAAGATAAATAAATAATGAATACAGTAATTCTAGATGCATGTTATGATACTCTTTTCTAAATAATTAGCACTTGTTTATGTAAACTTAAACTAACAGTTTTAAATGTAACTAAAAGATATATGAGATATGTGTAATGTTTATAGTTATATTTATCATTCTTGTACATGTTATAGAAAAGTTGTGGGATATTTTCTATCTCACCAACAGATACTTGTGTCATTATGTGAGAACACACCATATTGAAATTCTGATTTATGCTTCATGATTGAGGAGATGTTAGGACATTGGTCAGAAGGATGAAGTGAGCGTGAATAAGAATAGATCTTAGAGCTTCTGCAAAAACTACTTATCTTGAAGTTCTTTAAGGATATGATGTGTTCATATGAGCAAAATATTAGGTACACTCACACAGAAATATTCATGGAATGAGTTTCTCTACTATTCTACTATACTACACATTCAGTTCCTGTGGTGTAGATTTTGAAAATGAGCTGAGATACATAGATTTTATTATGAAGGTGCTGTATTTTCCTGCAGGAAACCCAAAACGGTCGAGTCTGAAGCGACCTGCCACAACAGGAACACAATTCAAGATTTCAATAAGTGCCCTCATTCGAAACCTTAGCTGTAAACAACCGCATTATGTTCGTTGCATCAAACCTAATGAGCTGAAGCAACCAAGGATTTTTGAGATGGCATTGGTGCAACATCAGGTCAGGTACCTAGGGTAAGTCAGGTCAGGTTAGGTTAGTCAGCTCACTTGTAGGCTAGGCTAGCTAGCACCATAGTAATAACTTTATATAATTCTGAGTCAAGAAGGCATATCTTTTTATTTTAGACATACCATGTATATACAATAAATTGAATGCTTTATAGCCTTGCCATTAGCTGTAATCTTTTTTGAAAGTCAACCAGCTTAAGTTTTTGAAGTACTAGAAACATATGACCATTTGAGTATTACCCATTATCATAGCTGCTTTTGCATGTGCATTTTGCAGTGATGACTGCCCCCACCACTATACTTCTTATAGGTACTAGAGTGGGTGCAGTTCATGTCTTTTAAGAGGATTTGATATTACATGTTGTTATTGGGTTGCAGATGCTTCACTAGCCATTGCCATGTCACAAAATCTTCTAAGTTCTATTTATTCTGTACCCCAGAATATTAAATTTTTTTATTTTTTTCATGTGTCTTAGTCTTGTATTATGTGGCTCATGGCAGGGCCATGAACATTTGTGTTTCATAAAATTCGAGGAATTTTTCAACTGTCCTCGATATATTAACTTCTCAAGTAGTGCACTGCTGTATGGAGTTAGTTTATTATGTCACTCTAGTAGAGTAAAAGATTGTTTTGCCATTTTGTATCACAAGCATTAAAACAGGAGCAGTGTAAATGCATGACAGATTGCAGAGTTGTCATATATGACATGGGAAGATGCCTAAAGTGTATTATTATTATTATTATTATTACCCACCCACCCACCCACCTACCTACCTACCTACCTACCTACCTACCCACCCACCCACCTACCTACCTACCCACCCGCCTACCTACCTACCCACCCGCCTACCTACCTACCTACCCGCCTACCTACCTACCTACATACTACCTACCTACATCCTACCTACCTACCTACCTACCTACCTACTGCAATGGAGTTTTCACTCAGTGGCAGTAGTCCTTACACTAGTACAAAAGAATAAGAATAAATATACATAAAGGAAACAGTACAGTTATGAAGTTATTTAACCACCTACCACTAAAAATAAAAAGTTTCACAAATGAGATAAAATTATTTAAACCAGCTTTAAAAAGGTTTCTTAACTTACATTCATTTTATACAGTGGAGGAGTATTTTGAATACAATTATAATCAAGAATCATGGTTTCTGTATAGGGATCAATGAAATTTTACTTAATTCATCTCTAATAATTTTAAATTGTATAGTATATAATAAGTGTTGCATGATTGAAATAAATTTTGATAAAATTATGTCAAGCACAACCAGGAATATTTACTAATATATAAGGAGCTGTTTTATATTAGATGTATTTAACAATATGACAATTTCTATATCCTGAAGGTTATTGTAACCTAATTTGGATCTATGGAATGTAAAAATAAAATAAATAAATAAATAAAAAAAACACAGTACAAAAAATAAAAAAAAAACAATACAAGTACACACATTACCAAAACACCCACACAATTGTCATAACAGTCACACATACAAAACAAGTTAAAAACAACCACAGTACAAGATACACACCAAGTGAAATAGTCACAATACAGTACCCTCAGTATAAGGTCACCCTAATGCACATGGTACTCTTGTCCCCAAGAACTTCACTGTAACTCCCCTTCTCTTCAAACAAAATCACTTCACATTAATCATGTTAGTTCACTCCACATCGGTACACTTCACATCACTTCTCTTATTTACGCTCAATCCTCCCTTGAATTCCCTTGCTTGTAACTACATTCTTAACCCTCTTTCTAAACATGTTTAGTTTACAGGGGAAAGATGCTAGTAAGCCTGCAAGTAATTGGTTCCAGCTTTTAATGGTCCTATTTATGAAGGAATATTTACCAACATCTGTTCTTTGTTTCCTATTCCTAATTTTCCAATTGTGATCATTCCTACTCAGATAGCATGGTTATAGAAATCTATCCCCTGTCCTTTCCAAGCCCCTCCCTCAGTGTATGCCTTGAAAAGGGCACATATCCAGGCTATCAATCTATGCTGTGCCAAAGTTTCCCATCCTGACTCATTTATATTATTTGTAAATTCAGCCACTCTCTTTTGCACCTGATTTAAAGCACTTTCCTGACCTTCTCTGTATGGGTCCCAACACACCTCTCCCTACTCAAGTATCGGTCTCACTAGTGCTGTATAAGCTAAACATTTTGTATTATTATTTCCCTGCCGCACATGACATGCAAGGAGCAATCTCAAGTACTGAAGATATTGTAATTAGTTGAATTATTTGTATTTAAGGAGCTTTAGTGAAAGTTTGAAACAAGAAATCATGTTTCTGTACAGTATATTTTTAATTTTGAAATTGGTTTCAGCTTAGTATAAGCATACATTTTTAATTGATATGAAGTTTTCAATTGAAATTTTGCAGATTAGGATGTAGTTTAAGCCCATAGTTTTGAATATAATTGTGTTTGTGCTAGGGCTGCAAATAATACCATGAGATCTTTCATGCACCTACTTAGTAATGATATGTTTTACATGAGTACTTTAAATTAATTTCAGTTTTTACTTTTTATGTTGTTGTTACTACTACTACTACTACTACTACTACTACAATTTATTCTTTATATGTTTTACATGGGTACATAAATTAATTTCAGTTTTCACATTTTATAATCCTATTATTACTAATTATTCCAGATACAGTGGCAGGTTTTCACAGGAAAAGTGAATTTTATTTTTATCACATCTTTTTCTGATAGGTCTTTGCAGCTATTTAAAGTAAAGAGGTAAAAGGTAAAGTTTACCCTAGAATAGGCCATTAAGGCTTAGAGGGGGAGAAGAGGTACAGCTGTACTCTTTCTTTAACATCAATGCTAGTTGGTGGTGGGTGGTCAATGCCATGCCCCTGCTGCTGTACCTCTAGCAATAGTGACCTGGTGCCCATCAAACAGGAGGCTGGTTTTCAGTTACATAGTAATTTTACAGTTTGAAGTAGCACTGAATTGACATTATTTCTTGGATGGACAGATTGATTGAGACAGTACGGGTGCGGAGGTCAGGTTTCTGTTACCGACTACCATACCAGCAGTTCCTCTCACGCTACAAGATGCTGTCACTGCACACTTGGCCTAACTGGCAAGGACCTCCAGTTGAAGGTGTTTCCTACCTCATTAGAGACCTGCCCATCCCAAGTGGAGAATTTGCCTTTGGAAGAACAAAAGTCTTTGTAAGGAGTCCCAGAACAGTAAGTCATGTTACAGTCTTATTATCTGTTAAGTGTCTGAGTGTCTAATACAGTCTTGTCTTCTGTTAAGAATTCTTTTGAAGGATTTTCATGCTGCTTATGCTGCAGTGTGATAATTGTTGGAATTTTTACTGTTGTCAGTTCTATAGTCATTTGGTGAAAAAAATTTTCGGAAAATGATGGATATGAGAAAAGTTAAAAAAAACTGGTATGTTCTTGGGGCAGAGTTTAGAATGTTACGGCTGCCGGGGATGCCATGTTTGAATGATGCTGCATTGGTTTAGATGAAGTATACAATACAATATTTTAAAATTCATTCTGTTTTTTGTGCCCAGTTGATGGATTTTAGAGATTGTACTTACATATGTAAATGGCCACAAAAACTTACAATGCATCATTTTGTGTCTGTTCTGATGTTAGAATGTTTGTTATTGTTAGGTATTTGAGCTAGAGGAGTTCCGTAGGGAGAGGCTAGAAGATTTAGCAGTGCTGCTGCAGAAAGTGTGGTGTGGCTACAGACGAAGGAAAGAATTCTTACTGAAGAAGCGTAGCCAGATTGTCATTGCTTCTGCCTGGAGAAGTTGGAGAGTAAGTAACTTTCACTCATTTTGTTTCCATGAACTGTCCAGCACCCTTCCAAAATTCACGCAGTAGAAAAGATTTGATTTAAAATCTAAGTGTGAAATTGGGTAACATAGTACTGTTGACTTAGACATTCTCAAGTTGCAGTGTGCTGTGAAATTTTTGATAAAAATATTAATTTTTGGCATTTATTCTGTAATTTTCAACACTATTTATAAAAATTTTTCCCTGATGAAAATTCCAGTATGAGTTTATAACTATAATATTACTTTCTCCTGTGGAAAAGTGTTTTTTCCCTCCCACAAGACTTAATTTCATAAGTTAAATATTCATATCAAATTATTGAGCAATATTAATATCTGTGGATTCGGAGACTTTAAATAAAATATGAACATTATGGGTTTGTATCAGAGATGTAGGTAATCATCTCCAGTTTCACTGAATTAAATAATTGATCCCCCAAAATAAATTATGTCTTATATTTATATATTGTTTCAAATTTGTGTGGTGGCATGATGTCGAGGTCAATAATTGAGGCAGCTACTTGGTTGTTTGACTATCCAGGAATGTCAATTTGGCATCCACTTCCAAGGCAGACGACACCTGTGGTGTCTGTACAGAGTGGTATGTACTCCAAGCAGTGCAGTTGTATTTCTGTCCTACTCCCTTTGCAACCAGTAGACCTGGAAATGAAGTATTTGTATGTGGACCGGTGAACTGCTTTAAATACACAGCTTACATAATTTTTATTCTGTTCTAGTAAAAAGGGTTATGAACGCTGTTGTATACTGTTGAAATTTGTATTATTATGTTACGTAGTTATTTTTTGCTTCCTGCAGGCCCAACATGCATTCTTGTATCATACACCTGTTAATTTGAGTCATTCGTTTGTATCTCAGAACTGTATCTTGTGTGGCACAGATATATTTAAATATGAATATATTACATTGTGTTTTGTGTAAGATCACTTTATTTCAAGATTTAACACATTTATAACTGGCTTGTCAGAAGAGGCAGGCAAGTAATTTGGATATGGTTGCTTTTGTTTTGTGTTGTCACATTCAGTAGAATTCCCTTTTAAATTTTCTCACATTTAGTGTTAAGTTGCTGTGATTTTAGCCCATTTATCTATTTGTTGATTTTAATAAGCTGAATGAAGTCCATTGTCCAAGAGAAATGTTAAACGGGAATTTCAGTTTTGAAGACATTATTCATATGTGGTAACCTCACTGGAAGTCCTGTAGTAATATTATTAGATATTTCACTGTAGAAGTAATGGAAGTTTGCTGTCAGTAATGCGGTTAGCTTCCTTTTGAACAATCCAGAACCTTGGAGAACATGTCAGTTTATGTTGAGGGACAAGCTTTAAAAATTCATGAAAAAAATGATGGTTTTATGACAGTCAATTACTAAATGAACCTGAAGAACGAATTTTTAAGTTTTTAACATAAAAACTAAAGAAGTTGCAAGTTTAGACATTTTGTTTATTGAACTGTACTTGTACTGTTTGAACAGTACAAGTGAAAAAGAGTGGCTTTCCTAAATATGCAGCAGCAGGTATAAAGTGTACAGTTGCAAGAAAGTGTCATTCCAGTTACCACTAATAGGAGGCATTCCTCACCCAATCATCATCACTAGCTCAACAGCTCTGATTATGTATTGGCTTCTTCAGTCATTTCCAACATTACAAAAAAATGAATATATATATATATATATATATATATATATATACAGGGTGTATCAAAATGATTGGAGTGGTTTTGAAGTTGATTATATTCACAAGTATGGTGAACAGAATTATAAATACTAGTAGAAATGAAAGAGTAACTCAACAAGTTTATGACACATACCTACAAATGTTCGATGTATGCACCCTTTGTCACACATCAAGGCGATAGTTCAATTCCTGCCATACTCTGCCCGGCAAGTCAGGTGTGATGGTCTCCACAGCCGCGGTAATTGTGTTCTTCAAATCAGGTATGCTCACGGGTTGTGGTGGCACAAACACTTTGTCCTTCACGTAACCCCAAGGAAGTAGTTACAAGGGGTTAAATTGGGGAACCGTGCAGGCCGCGGACAAAACATCAAGTCCTTATGAGCACCCTGCCCGATCCATCGATGCGGAAGAACGTCGTTCAACCAGCGATGAACGTCTAGACGAAAATGTGAAGGAGCCCCATCTTGCTGCATAATGAAGTCCTCTGGTTCATAAGAGCCATGTCTGTAGCATTTCCAGATAACTTGTTCCCGTCACAGTGTCTTCACGGAAAAAGAAAGGTCCATAAACCTTTCGTGTGGACATTGTGCAAAAACATTGATCTTTGGGGAAGCCTTTTCATGTTGCACAATCTCGAGAGGATTTTCAGTACCCCATATACACACATTATGTGTGTTCACTTTCCCACTGATAAGAAATGTAGACTCATCACTAAACACAACACAATCAAGAAAACCTTCCTCCATAATTGCATCTTGCATCTTAATGCAAAAGTTACTTCGGTCGATGTGGTCTGTCGGTTTCAGAAGCTGCAACAAGTGAAGACGGTAGGGCTTCATGAGCAGTCTCTTTCACAGCACCCTCCATACAGTCATGCTCGACATCTCCAATTCACGACTGGCACGGCACACAGATTTCTTCGGACTGCAAAGAAGAGACTGTCTCACTCGTTCCACGCTTTCTTCTGACACACGTGGCCATCTGCACTTTTTCCTTTACAAAGGCACCCAGTTGTCTGAAACTGCTGATACCAGTGTCTAATGCTATTGGGAGATGGGGGATCACTGTTGAATTGTCGCCAGAATGCCCGCTGAACAGAAACAACTGATTCATGCTTCACAAATTGCAGTACACAAAACGCTTTTTGCTCTGGATTCGCCATTATCATTTTGTTCCATCACAGACCAAGAGAGAAGAGGGGAGTGGGGTTGCGCATGCGCACAAAACTTGAACACCTGCTGTTTCATTCCATATGGGAATATCATTTCTGTGTGCATTTTGAAAATCGTAATGGCAGATTGAAACTGCTCCAATCATTTTGGTATATCCTGTATACACACACACACACACACACACACACGGCTTAAAATAGTACTGATACAATGACAAAATTTGAGGTCACTTCATTGCCTTTGATATCAAGCCTTTTCTTATGAAGTGGTGTATGAGCTAGACTGAAGCTGTGATATGAAATGGACAGTCAGTTAAGAATAGTAAGAATAGTTACCCTCCAACTAATGCATAAATGTTTCTTCATATTGAAAGAAGTACCATAGTTCACTTTTGACATACATACATACATACATGTTTATTGTAATAAATGGTATGACTTTTCTATCATACTGCATATTCTAAGTAGTAGTATGATTTACTGACAAATTACTACTCATAATTATACTATTGTATCTGTATTTCATATGTACTTCTAGGGTATAATAGAGGATCAGTGACTATTAAGAATATGTCTGTAGCACTGTCAAATTGTTCATTATCTTTCAGGCAAGAGAAGAATATCGTGTTCTCAAGCACCGGAAGCAGGTGGAATGGGCAGTAAACATAATACAGAGGCACTACATTCGCTGGAAGGTGAGTCCTTAATCACTTGCTGTACAAATAAACTACTGAACAGGGAAATCTACTGTGCACACATGTCAAAAGACTAGGAATATTGCATGATGTGATGCTCAGTACTTAGAGACTGATGATTGGTATTGTGTTATAATGGTTAGAGGTAATGTGAACTTCTGAAAAAGCACTCTTGTAATTGTGATTCCTGATGTGTGTTTGTAACCAATTTGTACACGTTTTTTATTTTTTAAGTTTTGAAAAGGTTACAGGACATGAATAAATAGTTACATAAATAAAGGAATTTCATTTTTTAATTATAACAATATACATGATAACCAAAACTTCTTTGTGGAGTGGGATAATATGTACAGTCATGCTACTGCAGCATATGTAAACTCTTCTACTGCTTAGTACATTACTAGCCACAGAATGCAATTTGAATTTGACATATAATAAATATCAAATTGTAACCTTATGTTCAGGAGACTGTGGAAACTGTCACCAGTCAGAGCCTTTTATATAAGATTGCACTGCTGGGCGTGGTCAAGTTCTACTTGCCTGTTGAACCTGACAGTGGCATTGTGATAGCTTGGTAAAGCTTTAAGGTTATTAACCAGTGCTTATTCTCGTTCCTTGTAATTATGGCCTTTAATTCCCATACTGAACTCCTGTCAGAGCTCAGGTTGAAGGTAACACCTCTAAACCTGCCTTAGGGGTAGTGACTTAAGCAGGTTGGGTGCCTTTGGCTGAGGAAGAATCTATTGTATCTTGGTTAGACTGCCACCATTGCAGTTTTTCCCATCAGAACAACGAGATGGAATTGTAGATGTGCATGCTATGTGCCTAACCAGTCACTCTTCCTAGGCTATCTTGTCTTATCTGTATGGAGGGCTTAGTACAGTAGATGAGTGCTGCAGGGTTGGATGGGATATTGTCTTACCATTATCCAAATAATGATCCTGTGGAACCTGTGGTCTGCTATGTTGTAGTATGCACATATACATGATGACTGGTTCAAATTTAACTTCTCCCATTCTGTAAAATTTTCGTATAGTTCACAAATTTATTGCAACCTTATTGACCCAGGAATGTTAGCTCAGATTCTAGGCTCAGTATTCTATTTCAAACTATTTTGCATGAACTATCATATGATCAGCTTATTCACAGCAGACTTTGAACAATATTAGCCGTACCTTTGATGCAGATGATGAATAGAAGTGGCATTTGGTACCTTGAGTTGACCAAGGCAGTGATGATGGATGCTTGACTTGTATAAATGTCAAGTCTTAAAATTGTTACATTGATGAGCATAGATTTGTGTAGCAGGATTGTTTCTGATTCATCATCTATAAAAAATTGGGATTTTTCAGCTGTAGAACTGCTTCCTGCCAGTAGGTATTACTTGCACAGTGCAGTACACTAGCCTCTGACTGCTACATGCCTTGGTAGTTCACTGGGCATTCATAAGCAAAAGCTATTATGTTGCAAATTTTTCCTTGGTCTAGAATATTTCCCAGTCAATGGTTTGAGGTAACATTTTATTAAACTGATATTTCTGTATGTCTCACAAAAGTAATAATAATACTATTACAAAGTTTAATAGTAACTGAATTAATAAACTGTCAGAAATATTAATACTGAAGCAGTATAATGGTGTATGAAAATGCCACTTCTGTATAGAATGCATATTTACAGTGATTCAGATGACAGGATTTGCACAGCAGATCGCAAGAACAGTACCAAGTTGTAAACAATAGATCAAGGGGTCGGTTTTCACTATCGCCTGTTCTTTAAGACAAAAATGGGACAATGTCTGTTATATTTTTTAATGGCAGGTAGAAATAGTTGAATATTTAAATTGGGGAGTGTCTGTTATATTTTTTATGGAAGCAGACTAGGATGCTTTCTGTTGGATCTGCGATCAATATTCAAATTCTGGGATTAAGTTTTGCATCTTCTGTGGTGCTTTAGCCCATTTTGGGGCCCTTACCACCATGTTGCTAGCATTTTGAGACAGTTGCATTTTTTACAAAGTGAGGATGTCATCACCTTTCTCAGCCCCCAACCTTCAGGGCCACGATATCTTTCTTTGTTTGACACCTCGCTAAAAACCTGTCTTGCATAGATGGCCCTACCAGCAGCTAGGCTGCTGCCTGCATAGCTTACAATTTCAATGGTGCATACCAACTCCCTTTGTTGAAGTGGAGGTACCATTGAAGGAGGATTACATTATTGCTTAAAAATTTTTCTTCTAGAGATTGCAGTTTCTACTTCGCCTTACTCGACAACTTCCTCCAGAATCTGAGTCTCCAATCAGCAGGGAGTGGCCACCATGTCACAGAAGATTAGCAGAGACCAGCCTAATTCTTAGACGGATACACCACAAGTGGAGGGTCTGTATACTTTACTTCAAAACGAATTGATGCGTTTGGAACAAAAACATTAGAAAGCAAATGGGAAAGCATTATGAACAGGAAACTATTATTATTTTGATATATTTTGTGGTTGGGGAAGTTTGGCTATAAAGGACTAGAGTTACTGAATCTTACAGTATTTTTGTATACCTTCCTCCTCTGTAAATTTTGCTTGATTGAATCTTGATTGTAACAGGATAGTCTGATAAAGATTTCTTAACAGGTGTTCTCTTATTTCTCCAGGCAATACCATAATTGTACTTAATATACTTCCCTCACTGTGTATTAAAGTGCATTGTTATTAACTACTGCTCCATAATAGTAAAGAGATATCTAGTTTGGATGTTCTTTGTACATGTGCTTTTTGTAATTAATGATAAAATTGTATTTGAAAAATGTGTAGTCACCATATATACTCTTACATTACAATGTGTTTCCTCAAGATGGGCAAGTATCAAAGTTTGTCAAGGAAAGAACAGACTAGATGTTGGTTATTTTAATTCCAGTGTCACAGATATCGTCTCAAATTTGACCAAACAGCAAGAAATAGAATGAGAGAAAAAGTGACAGCTAGTATTATCTTCAAGGACAGGAAAGCTTCATACCCACGAAGGTGAGGATGTAAACTGATTCATTGATGTACTTTATAGTTGAACTATATAAAACTGTATAGTATACAAGTTTTTATGTTTTGTTTTAAGTGTGTCACATCCCTTCCTGGGGGATTATGTTCGCCTTAGACAGAATATCCAATGGAAGAAGGCCTGTATAGAGACCAACGACCAATATGTGGTGTTTGCAGACATCATAAACAAGATCACCAGATCAAGTGGGAAGGTTATTGTGTTTTTTTCTTCTGCTTTGTCTTGCTTTGGTTGCTTGCTTATAATAACTAACAAAATGACATTTTGTATATTGTGCTCATGTAAATGATATTTTATGTTTTCTTCATTATATTATTTTCTGATTTATTTGGTTTTGTAGGTTTAGATCTGACACTTCTGAATTTAACTGTAGAAATAACTATGACATCATATGTATAACGATTGTAATGTATTATATTTTAGTGAGTTTTAAGTATTGGCAGAGACTCCCTGAAGAAGGCGGAGTTGCGCCAAAACATGTAGGAGTAAACATAATGCTGTATTGTTATGTATATTAGATGTTCGTATGTTGGGTTTATAAAATGAGCAGTTTAGTGGGATGAAGTTCGGTGCTGTTTCATATGTGTGTGTACATGCTTTTAGAAGATAACAGGTTGTGTTCTGTTGTTTACTGTAGGGACTGTAAGATGTTGAATGTATCACTTTATTTCTTCAGGGGGTAATATTACACTTTTTAGTATGCAGAAAAACCTTGCTTCTTATATCTGTACTTACGACGTATTTCATCACACACACTTAGACCATAAGACCAGCATTCTGAACATGATTTTCAAGACACATACAGTGGAGTTCCTTTAATCCTCCACCTGTGGGATAGGACAGGTGCTGAGTTACCAAATATTCTAGATTATCAAACAGTATCTGTACTGAACTAAGTTCATACAGTTAATAGTTCGTTACTGCATCTATACTGGGGCTGTAGGACTAAGCAGAGGAATATTCCATTTGGATACCTACTTCTGCTGCTGCTGCTGCTGCTTTAGGGGTGTTAGGGTCCCTTTCTATGTTTTCTGGGGTCCCTTCAGTTTGTACCAGGGTTGCTGAGGGACCAGAAGACTGTTAACCAGGAGTTTTCATACTGCAGCAATTGCTGGAGGAGGAGTATGCTGAAGCATCCATATTTGGGACTTTTTTATATAAGTTTCAGCATGTTTTGAAGTTAATTGTAAGTGTAAAGAACTGAAGTTTAGGAAGAAGTAGATGAAGAACAATTGAAAGTGGTAGAGATAATAGGAAGGAAGTTTCATTGAGCTTCAGGAAGAGGTTTTATGTCAAAAGATCTCAACCTAAGGTGTGGATATTTTGTGAAGGTGTAGGGCGAATATGAGGACCTTGATTGAATGAAGTTGGTGTTGGGGGGTTGGATAATGGGGTTTCATTTTTCTTTTCACAGAAAGAAAGAGAGGGTGTACAGGTAGTGATGTGTTTCAAAGTTTCAGTAAAGAAGAGAATAAAGAAGCAGTTTTTCTTAGAACAATAGATAATTCATTGTTGATTATTACTGTAGAGATGCTGAGAAAAAATAAACGATGTCACTAGAGTACAAATGCAAGAAGTAAGGCACTCTAGTTATTACCTTCACCTTTTTGCAGGATTTTATTAAACCTCGTTTAAAGAACTGAATGGAGGGTTCAAATTTTTAGGCGTGTTTGCAAAATTGCGGAAAGCAACTATTAGCTTCATGTGTCTCCTTTTGTCTGTCCACATGGAACAACTTGGCTCCCACTGGAGGGACTTTCATGAAATTCGGTTGTTGAGTATTTTTTGACAATCTATCAAGAAAATTCATGTTTTATTAAAACTGGACAGGAATAACAGTTACTTTACATGAGGGCCAATATACATTTTTAATCATATCTCACCCACTTCTTCTTAGAATGAACATTGTTTCAGATAAACATTGTAGAGAAAATTGAAACACCCGTTTTATGTTCAGTATACACATATTTTTTTTAAAACTGTACCATTTATGGAATAATGGGGAAAAAGTTGTACAGCAGGGTAGGCCACAGATGACAATATGGTGCATGCTCGTTGCATGCTGGATACTTGAAGTTACAAATACACACTCAGGTTGTGTAATATTTATTGCTTTTCCACTGCAACAATGGTTGTGTGAATGCGCCTTGTGTTACGTTATATTGACATTGCTTGTCTTGTTGTTGTATTATATAGTGCATTTTTTCATCACATTGTCATCCTTATATATTCCAATTTGCGGAATTTAAGTTACAAGTAAAGCTTCCATCAGCCACCTGCATTTTCTCATCTTTCATCATTTATTGCATACTTGTCCCAGTCTTTGGAAACGTTTCGGTTTAGTCTACTAAACTTTTTATGATCTGTACATATGTTTGCTTTTCTTTATTTGCTTTCACCCTTTTGATGCCTTTTTCAATTTGTATTACATGGCCATACCACTGCCATCTTTGTCTTCTTTTATGGCTTATGGCATGACTTCAGGTCTCACTTTATAGTAATTACAAGACATTTTAATATTACTCTGTTAGTTTGTTGACAGATGTGAAGCAGTAGTGTAATGAACACAGATATTGAATTGTCCATCTGTGTTTTATAGTAATTGAAACCAAATTGATGTAACAGGATGATGAACATAAAATTTAAAAGGGTGGAATAAAACTTGAAATTAAAACACACCAAATTTGCACACAGTTTGTTCCAATCCTATTTGTGCTGTCAACAAGCTCCATGCTGATACTGGATCAGCGCACACTGCAGATCAAATATCGTGTTCCGGCAGCTGAGATCTACCGGTTATCCCTTAGTCCATATTTGGACGATGTAGCTGTCTTCCACATTCGTGCTGTAAGTAGCATTTGTGACAGAGGAGAATCAATTTTAATGTATTATTGCACCTCAGAGTTTACATTTGTGACACCCTTGAATGTGTATTATCTAGTGCAAGTGTCATAACCTAATTTTCTATTTATTTTTCATAATTAGTGTGTATTTTTAACTTAATGTATGAGAGAATTTTCATCCCTTCTGATGTTTTTGCCTGCATGTGTGTACAGCAAATTACACTATTTAACAGTGTAACTCTGCAACAACGCCTCAGTATTTGAAATTCATGGGTCTTTATTGCAGTTGCATTTTTCTTGAAAAAAATAAACTTTTTTTGAGACAAGTTTAGGGGTAAAAAAATTGGAAGCATTTGTCCTTTTGTTTTTGATACTGCTGAAACTAGCTGACTGATTTCAGTATGAACTCGATATTTGAGACTTTATTATATGCTGTCAAATACAACTTTCAGTGTTAGATACATATTTTACACCTTGAAGATTCAGGTGTGTGGGATGTAATGCTGTGTTGCTGGGTGAGTGTTTCCCAGTGTTTTGAAGGCAGTTCATTCCTTCAAAATATCAGGAACCACTCATTCAGTGACACATTGTCACATCCTGGAAGACTTGCATCCTCAATGACATCTCTGCGAGAACCTCAGAACTTATGTTTTACATCTTATTTTTCTCCCAGGAAGTTTTATGTGACTTTGTTAGCATTATTTAGTTGTTTATGAGATACCCAGTGTCATTAACAAAGGTGAGACTAAGGATGCGGGGAAAATAGTAAGATATCAAACATAAAAAAAAAACTGCTGCAAGTTATATTTTGTGGTAGATATGATATGAGGTAAAGGTAGCATAGTCCCCATGCTCAGGTGCCATATCATTATGGCATATGGGGAAATGTAGGTATAGCTCAATATCTTGTTAACCTTGGCAGTAGGTGGAGGTGAATAATCAGCTTCACACCCTGGCTGAGGAAAGAGCACCTGGTACCCATGAATAGGGGGGTGGTTTAGCCCTGCAGCTGTTTTATACATTGTAATGCTTAGCAAGGTAGATGCATGATACATGTGCCATTTGCATCTCATTATAATACCAAGATGTATGTGATCTGTAGCCACTTCACTGCTGCTTGTTTCACAAGACAAGAATGAAGATATGTAGTCTGTTTTCATCAGTCACTGTATGTGATCGCTTAAGAAATACTTTCATTTTTTATGTACTTTTCTGTGCTTTTTATTCTGTGTAGTAGTGAATGTATTATAAGGTACTTCATAGTAACACCGGTGGCATAATCAGTGACAGTACAGGCAGGTCTAATTTTACGCCAGGATTACATTCCTGAAAAAGTCGTGCAAATCAAAATTGTGCAAATCGAACACAAAATTCCCATTTAAAACAGTATATTTCCAGGAGGTTAGGGGATTGACAGCTTCTTCCTATATAGTATGACTATACCACTAGTGGACATATGGACCTGTAGTGTATATGTGTACTGTATATGAAGTGTATATACATTTCTATACAGTTTACATGCAATTCTATACAATTTATTTATTTCTTTATTTATAATGCAATAAAAATTTAAGAGACTCACATCCATAGTTTTTGGTACTGTTCATTCTGACAGGAATGTGGTAGTCTTACTACAAAAAAAAACTTTTGTTCCTGACTTGGCACTTTCCTTAATGCTATCAGCATTATCACCAATTCTGCATGTGCTACTATGAGCAAGTCTGACATTATGGCATATGTCAATGATTTGTTCACATTTTTCAAGTAACTTATTATGTGTAATTTCTCTTCATTGCTGAACGTCCTTTGCCAATTTTTCACTTGAATTGCACTAGATGATGGTGATTTATGTATCTCACTCATCTTGGTAAGAAACACTAATGCTGTTGAAGAGGAAACTACATGAGCTGCATGCTTGTATCACCAATGTAGTCAATCCATACATATGACTGATGGCATGTCAGTGACATTACTTTCTGTTAGACTTTTACAGAAGATATGTGTAGCCACAGGTCACCTATGCCACTCATGTTAAACCAAAAATTATCATGTAAATTTGAAAAGTGACATAAATTTACAAGTTGTGTTAAAGCGCAAATGTGCAAGACAGAATTATGTAAAAGTATTGCCATTTGGAAGTCATCATAATAGCTACCAAGAAATGAATGCATAATGCAGCTGCAAACCAACATCTAGATAACCATTCCTATGAATGGGTTGGTTATAAGGCTCAGATCAGAAGAAAACTATAAATACATATGTTATTTTGGTAACAAAATCTTTTGGAAAGAGGCCATTTGAAGTAGCCAGAGTAGATGGAAAGATAATTTTGATACGGATGTTAGGGATATAGATTGGAGGACAGCAGCTAAATTGAACTGGTTCTGAATGGGTTCCAGTAGTGGACTTTGATATAAACATCAGTCTTTCGCATTGTACTATTAAGTGGGTGACTGGTTGGGAATGTTGGTTTCTTGATTTGTTGATTGGTCAGTTCCATGAGGTTGGTCATTTAAGCTCAGAAAGTCAGATATAAAAATTGAATCAAGTTCTGAGCTTTTTTTTTTTTTTTTGCATAGCTCAGTGTGTTTGTATTGTTATTGGAAATGTGTTTCTTTGCTATGTCAGTCTGCTTGTAGCTATGACAAAACAACCAAAGCTGATATCCCTAAAAAAATAACATATTTACAGTTTAGGAATTTACACCAAGGAAGTCATTCTGTGGCTCTAATGAGGTTAGAGTTCTGAGTTGCACTTGAAAGCAATATTTTCTGCCTGTTGAAGTTCTTTGTCAGTTCATTCCCATGTGAGTATATATCAGAGCTTGTTTTCTAGTATTTAGTATTCATTGGGCTGGTTTATACTTCTTGAATTTTGAAATATCTGTATTAGTACTTCTTAGACAGATTGAAACTTTATTACAGGTATGATTAACATCATGCAATTAAGAAGGATGCGACAGGCAGGGCATGCAGTGTATATCAGAGAGATGAGATATGACTTTGTACTGCAAGAAATTTGCTGTAACACGTTCGGGAAATCAGTGTAATCATAAATAAAATTCTCTGTTTTACAAGACCTTGCCTGCGTTACGTGAGTGTGCAACTTGGTCTCTTATGTTAAGGGAAGAATGTAGGTTGGGGGTTATATGTAGTAGTAGTACCAACAAAATGCACACAACTATATTAAAATTAATTTATATATACAGTGAGCTCCATGTGTTTTGGAAAAACATGTGGCCGTCTTCCATTGTATTTTATCTCTGTGAAGGTGACAACCTGTTTGGCCAAAACGTGTAGGAGATCATTGTGTATGCAAATTAATTTTGATTTACTGTTCTTGTTTGCATTTTGTTGATGCTACTACTATACATAATTGATTAATGCTTGATTTATGGATTATATCTAGGCTGATGGTGTTTGAGAATAGGGTGCTGCAGAAGAAATATGGGCTTAAGAGGGTGGAACCAATGGAAAGTCTGCAGAAATTTGTATATTGAGGAGGTCCATGATTTTTACCCTTCACCAGATATTATTAAGGTGATTAAATCAAGGAGGATGAGATTGATGCAGCATGTGTCAAGTCAGGAGAAAAAGGGAAACTCATTTGGGGTTTTGGTAGGAAACAGACAACTTGGAAGACCTATGCAAAGATGGGATAATAATAATAAAATGGATCTTAAACCAGTAGGATGAAACGGCATGGACTGACTAGAGAAAGGCACAAGATACAGGCTCTTGTGAACATGGTAGCTACATAAAATGCAGGAATAGCCAAGGAACTGGTGGGTTTTCAAGAAGGGCTCTACTCCATGGAGTTTGCTACTTACCTACCTATCTATGTACCTACCCACCTAGTTAGGTAGTTAGTTGGTTGTTTGTTTGTCAGTCAGTTTGTGTTATGAGACCAGGAATAGCATATTGGGTGTGGGTATAGTATGCTCGTATTTTATTTGTAAAATTAATTCAAGACTGAATAGACTAAATAATCTATCTCATACTAGGCCAAACATGTGTATGCACTTCACTTGCCATTGCAAACCTGGGGAAATTTTGTCCCTTCTTTGAGCATATGATGTTGATGTTGTCATCAGCCCGAAGTATGTAATATTCCTCATTGCATGTGAATTATTAAGCCAGAAGTTGAACTAATGTAAATAAAAACCTCAAAACAATTCCTTTATTGTGCCTTTTGATAAGTTCCAATTGAACTACAGTTTCATGTCAATTATATGTGTTTTATAATACATCAGTGTCTTGTGAAGGTGGAAACTGGGATAGCATAGTCTGTATAGTGGCTAGGCTACAGTCTGGCTATCCAAGGAACTGTGGTTTGATTTGCAGTGGGAGAAAAATTTTACCTCTCCTCCAAAAACTCCAAGTTTCACCTCCCAACCTCAGTGGATACTAGAGGCTGTTTCATCATCAGTCTTGTGCTAGAGTACAGTGTGTACCTTGGTTTCCCATGCAATTCTCTTCCACTCCTATTGATCTTGGGTCTTCACTTGTCAGCCATGGATACTCATACTAGAAGCAGTTTCCCTGGTGTTAAAGCAGCTGGTGCATGAAGCTGTCCACTTACACTTACCTAATGCTAAGGTTGAGAATGGGTGGACTTATGCCTCCACTCTGCTAAGTGCCTTTATAATGTGCTTACTACGACTTTATCTTTGACTATACCGCTTACCAGTTTGGGGTTTATGTTCCTAAAATACACTGCAGTTGGCAAGACCAAGGACTGTGTGAAATTGGAAGTGTGTGAGACAGTGGTCACTGTCAACATTGATTAGAATATAAACGGTCTGTTCCTTCACTAAACACTAGAGCATATTACTGACTCCATTGAACAGAATCCTTCTTGAGAAGATAGTTAAAAATGGAACCAAAAGGTTTATTATTGTCTTCACAAGAATGTTTCACTGAACTTAATGAATCTGTTCCACATCCTCCCATTCTGCTTCTTTTTGCAATGAACATAACCCATAGAGTCTCGTGACTTTCCAAGTTTAAAATTACATACAAATTTTTAATTGTGTTGGTTGTTCCAAGCAGTACATTCAAGTCCAAAGTCCTGCGTAACATTTTGTAATGTATTTTCTAATGTATGGTTTTTGTCTGGTGCGAAGTTGTTACCCTCTTAGCCAATCCCCAAGCAGGAGGAACGTTCCCTATTGGTTGTTTTTGAATGCTTATTCAGTATTTTTTTAAAGTTATTATTATATTTATTCAGTATGTTTACAGCTACTGTCTGTATTCAGAGGCAGTTTTCTTCATTTGAAACAATGCTGTGTTGGTAAGAGAAACGTTTAACATGGCAGAACATATAACATGCCTAAAAATCAATTAGACATGAGATATTAAAGACTATTACAAAATGTGCATCAAACTGATGATCTGGAAGCTGACTGGTTTTGAGTGACGCAATAGACTTACCTCCAGCAAATATGGATGGCTCAGTTTGAAGGCCACCAGTGTTTCCCCTGTGTACATAGAATACAAAAATAAAACCAGATACGACAGTTAAAAAATTGTATACGTATGTGTAATTATGGGTTCTTGATGTCTGTAGTTCTCGAGAGTTTGCTGCATGTAACATTTTATTTTAGGAATACTTGTACAAGATGGACTGCATTTTGGTGCTTATATGTAATGTTAGTAATTTTGAAGTCAGACCTGCTAGAATCCTTGTTACAAGTTACTTGTGCCATTGTAGCGTTATTTTTCACTAGAGATACATTGCCATTTTTTGCAGCATATGTATCATTTTGTTTTGTGGTTTGTAACCTTGGTTGAAGTAGTTGTTAGCGTAGCTGCCATATTGTGTATGTTTCTAGCCCAGCCCGAGCTCAGAGGTGACGAGCCACCAGAACATTCCTGGCTGCCTGTTTCAGAGTGACCTCAGCAAGAAGAAAGGTGACTTCGTCTTCCAGACTGGCCATGTGATTGAAATTGTAACTAAGCTGTTTCTAGTGGTGCAGAATGCAATAGGAAAACCACCTGAAGTCAACATCAGTACAGAGTAAGCAGTTTATTACTAAGGCCATGTTTTATTCTGTAATTGAGTGTTTCATCTGTAGGTCTTTTAATCATAGTGTGAACTATGCAAATGCAATGTTAATAAAATCCAACTAGATGCAACAGTATGCAGATATTTATTTACTGCAAAGTCACTCTTCATGTTTTGGGTGTCACAGCACCCATCATCAGGAGTACTAAGAACTGTAACCGCAGTCTCTGGTACAGGTAACAATGAATTGTGATGCACGGAACCATACACTTAAAATACGCAAATGCAGTTGGCATTTGTTGAAGAATGGAATTCATGAACATTTATAGAAAAGTTTTGCTATTATACATGTGTGGAAGGTTTTTGGATCAAAATTCAATATTACATCCTGAATGATGTTTCAGTATTTTCTCAGCATCTGTGAAGAATACTGTTCCCTCTACTGTGTCTGCATACCATGAAATAATGTTCATAAATTATGCATATCAGTGAGAATTATCTAATGATTATGATCCAGTGACTTTTATGAGCAGTGACAGAAGACTGTTCACGGCATTTCCTTTTCATTGTTCATCAACATGTTAACATCAGTCATTATTTTTACGTGTCTCATATCAAAGTGTAGAATGTGAAAATTTGAAAATAGTAACTGGTATCATATTTAACGAAATAAAAGATGGCATTTCTACCCCCCCTCCCCCTTAAATTTATTGTTTAAATGCGTGGAGTTGTCTCAAATTCGAGTTTGGAGTGTTAAACTAGACCACAGCAAGCCAATTGTGACACTTCTTTGTGAGATATCACAATAGCATGACAGCATATCTCCAGAAGTGATGCTGTAGGGATTTAAGAAGTGCTGTGTATGCATTGTACTGAATGTGTGTGATGACAGTAAAGAGGTTCTGAGTGGTAGCAGTGAGTGTGAGGAAGACAAGGTACTGATTTTGAAGATGGACCCATGTAAGACACTGATTGGTAAAGGCATATTGTATGTCATATTTTATGTATTAACTGCATAAAATTAATTAATGGTAAAATATTTTTTCGCAGCATGTGTTTAATTCCAGGTCACATTAGGTTTCTTTTGGCCTGCATTTTTTATTATGGGGTTGTCTTTGATTAGGGTGATCTTGCATTTGGGTTAATATGGTAACGTCATCAGTTAACACTGCAGACATTTGTAGAACTGCAGTCAAATAATATCAGTGCTCATTCCATGGTACTGTTTATTTAAATTACTACAACAAATTTAATAAGCACATTCCAAGACTCTCATTAGACTTGCAAGGCATAATATGATGTTATGTAACATGGCTATCATAATATGGATCTCATTTTTTCATCCTGCATTTTGCTGATACCATGTCTGTAAACAGTCATAATGTTAGTTAACTTGTTGTGTAATATGCTTACTGGAGAATGTTATGCACTGAGTTATGTCTCATAATTTTCTGTTCTGGACAATTAATATTTAACACAAATGTATAAGACTTATTTATTTGTTTATTTATTTATTTATTTATTTGTAGTCTGTCAGTATTGTCTTCATCAGATAGCTTGATCCTTTCTAACGCGGGGTTGAAGAGGCAAGCTGGTCAGGAGGAAAACACAGCACTTGTAGCTCCAAACTTTTCTCTATGTTTCAAAAACATTGTCTTGTAACCCGCAGAACTCTGCAGTGTCTTTGAACAATTCAGTTTTTAACAAAAGGAAGGTCTAATAAAACACAAAATTTAACTTTAACAGAAGCAATTCCATTGCATTAGACAGTGTACTCCTATTCCCAAAAGAGTAGACTTTTTGGAACAAGCATAACGTTGCCTGGCCGTGCTGACCTGAACCAAGCGGTGATAGGACCATGCTGACAACAGCTGTATGCAATGTTAGGAATCTCAAATATCAAGTTATCTGATATGCACAGCAGTTCTTACCCCACAGTGTTGAGTGATGAGAGGAGAATGAACAATAATATGGAAGAATATGAAGGAAAGTGATCATGGCCTAATGTAAGGTGCTGTTCTGGAAGTTGTTTGAAGAAACTGGGGGAATTTGAAAACCTTCACTCAGGATTTTCGATATCCTGGGCGAGATATGAACTGAGCTCCTCTCGAATAGAAGTCAGAAGCACTTTTGACTGAGTCAGCTTGCTTGGTATACTTCCTATAAATATCCTATAAATGCAAAAGCAAAATATGTGGAAATATAACATATAAAACAGAAGTATAAATACAGTATATGAGTCAGTTAATGTGAAATAAGTGGTGGGATCAATGTAATATTATTACTTCATTATTACACAGCATAATGGCAAAACAGTGTTGTTTAAGAGTATCTTCAGGTTCTTAAAAAAAAACCCTTAGATTGCTTCTTGTTTTATGTATCGGTTTATATGTAGTCTCCAACCTTATATATGCAGTTTTCTAAATTATATTTCGTGTTTGTTTTACTCAGATTTGAGGCAAATTTTGGCCAGCAGACGGTGATGTTCACTTTCAAATGTGTGGGCCTTCCAGAGGTGCAGCCTGGACAGATCCGTATCCTGCGTAAGGGGAACAAGATGGAAGTTCTTGTATGAGGAGTAGCTCTCTTGGCTCATGCATCCATGAGGCATTAGATTTATAGGAAGGTAAGAATAATTCTAATCATGTTTGCTTTAAAGATTTGACTGAAAGGAACCTTATGTATAAACTTAAAGAATATTGTATTTACAGTAATATATTTATTTACATTTGCGTATTTGTATAGGGTTACATAGCTTCTGCATTACATTTTGCAAAATTGAAGCATTGTCTACTTCAATTCAAAATGTACAGTGACTTGTGTATTACAGCATCTCACAGCTGACTTTCTTGTTAGTTTTGATGTGTGTCTGTTAGGACTGATTACAACAGTTCCACCCATTTTTATTCACTCATATAATCTATGAATAACAATTTTTTTGAAAGCTATAATGTAGTTAGTTGTGAGGTTTCTTGAGGTTTCCACTGCAGATTTGTGTGTTTGAAACTAGAGCAGTCCATGTGCATTCTTTTTTTTGGTGAACAAAGTAGTGCTGGGATGGGCTTTTCTATCAATTACTCCAGATATACTGTGTCATTGCCATTCCACCAATGGCCCATACTGCTATTCATCCATCAACCTTCAGTGTTGTAAAATCATTATAGTTGATAGCATTGCTGAATAAGACAACTAAGAGTTACGTCTGTAGTTACTGTTATCCTGGAATGTCTAAGGTATTACATGACTGCTTTATATTTCATGAGACAGTGTAAATCATCTTTCAGTTATTCTCTGTCATTATGCACATTCACAAAATTGGGAAAAGTGACTATTACTTTGGCCATGTCTGTCTGTCTGTCTGTCTGTCCCTCTGTCTTCATGGAACAGCTGGGCTTCCACTGGATGGATTTTCTTTAAATTTAATATTTGGGTATTTATTGAAACTCTGTTGGGAAATTTCGAGTTTGATTAAAATCTGAAGAATGACAGGTATATTACATGAATATGTATGTATATTTATGATAATACCTCACTGTATTCTTCTTAGAATGAGAAATGTTTCAGACAGCAGTTGTAGAGAAAATCAAAACTGACATTTTAGGTTCAATAACTTTCCAAAAAATTGTGCCATTTATGAGATAATGTAAAAAATATGGTGCAGGCAGACAGGCCTCAGATGACAATATGCTGTGGCACATACACACTGCATGTTGGATAACTAAGGCCAACTACACACACTCAGAATAGGTAGTACTTATTGCTTTGACATGGCAACAATGGTTATGTGAATGTGTCTCCATGTTACATTTTTACATATGTTGCCTGCCTTTTTTTCTTCTTAATACTATTTGCTTTAATTGCATGCAGCCTTATTTGTGAACAGTGATACTCGTTTCTGTTGTGGCCTTCTTGGTTATGTTACCATGTGATCTGGTGGAACCACAGAAACCTGTTACTTGCATCAACAGAGTAGAATATCTAGGTAGCTTGTTCCTCTGAACCATGATTGACAACCTACCAGACTTTACTGTGTCATAATCTGGAAGACCTCAATCCAAATCTTTGCTGCCGTGATAAATTCAAATCTCATACACTTATTTGCTGTTCAGCTTGTTGTATTTAATTGCTTTTGGAGTGCCATGCTTTTTTTGTGACCTTTATTGGTCAGGTCTTCAGAAAATCTTTGAGCTAAGCAGATATTCTGTCTGTCCATGCTGGAATATAACTCCTGGGTGATTGGTGAAACTTGCTCTGAAATTCATGTGGCTCAGGATGGGGTCCTCTGTGAACATACAAGGGTGTATCCAAAAGTTCCAGGACAGTACTTGTAAAAAGAAGTTTGCGTACCTTGGATGTTAAATTCCTCCATCACCTTCAAAGTACTCCCCTTTTGCACGAATACAGCGGTTCCAGCGTTTCTGCCATGCTTGGAAGCATCTCTGGAAGTCCCTTTTTGGAATTGTATCAAGTACCCGCTGCGATTCCTCTTGAATCTCTTCATTGGTGTCAAATGTTCGACCCTTCATCCGAAGCTTCAGCTTGGGGAAGAGGAAAAAGTCACAGGGGGCCAGATTGGGTGAGTATGGGGGATAGAGGATCACTGTCATGTTGTTCTTGGCCAAAAACTGTGAAACTTTATAGGACCTGTGAGCCGGGGCATTGTCGTGGTGGATAATGAGGTTCTGGTTTTGCCATTTCTGTGGCCTCTTGCGCCGCACATTTTCACGTAACCTTCTTAGAACATCACAGTAGAAGTCTGCATTGACCGTCATTCCAGGTGGGACAAATTTCTGGTGTACGATCCCCTCTTGGTCAAAGAAACAAATGAGCATCGTCTTCAATTTGCTTTTTTGGGTCTTGGAGACCCAGGACTTATCCATTGTGAAGATTGCAGTTTTGTCTCTGGGTCGTAAGCATAAACGATGCTTTCATCGCCTGTGATGACGTTCAAGATGAGTGTGGGATCGTTTTTCACAGTTTCCATCAGTTCCTGACAGATCGCTACTCGACTGTCTTTCTGATCCTGGGTCAACACTCTCGGCACAAACTTCACTGCAATCCAATGCATGTTCAGCTGTTTTGTGAGAATTCGCTGACAAGATCCATAACCAATTCCAACCTCTGCACAAAGATTGTGTATGGTGTGACGACGATCCTGGTTGACAGCTGCCCGTACCTGTTCCACTTTTGAGGGGGTTGTTGCTGCGCTTGGCCAGCATGATCGATCATGATTAGCAGTCGAAGTTCTGCCATTCTTGAAACGTCCAAACCACTCAAAAGTTCAGCTACGGCTCGTACACGCATCACCAAAAGCCTGTTTCAACATTTCAGAAGTTTCACTTCCCATTTTACCCAATCTCACACAGAACTTGATGCACACCCTTTGTTCGTCAACTTCAGCCATACTGCCGATATCAGAAAATCGCAGATGGCTGATGCAATACACACATAAAGACATGTGCAACAATCAAACGCTTCCACATCCAACCACGCCACTTGGCACACTCACTCACAAGACACCACCGCAACTCTTGAACTACAAGCGACTTGCGTGTTGTGAGCATTGTCCTGGGACTTTTGGATACACCTTCGTACTTCAGTGGAACAAAGTTCTTCATGAAAGTCTAAATGTCACTCACCTCCTTAAGAAATTTCCCAGTTTTCATGGAAACCAAATGTTTGTAACAAACTCAGATGAAAGTTACATTTATTTATCAGGAGAAGACCATTTTCAGAACTATGTACATGTGGAAGGAAGGATATTATTAAGTTGGATAAAAAATAATAGAGTTTGGAGATGTTTGCAATGGAGAAAATAAGGAATTAAGGATGTTAAGCTGGGACTATGAAGTTGAACACTGAAAGGGTAAAGGATCTGAAACCAATATCTCGAAGCTGGGTTGTTTGTTGCAGACACGTGTTGAGATGCAGACTGCTGCATGTGTTCTCCTTGTGCTGGACTACATTGTCTAAATGCAGAGGTCTATGATCCACACAACAAAATCAATTGATTGTGATAAAATGCCTTGCCTGCCTTGGTCCAACAAGCCTAAGTCTAGTCTAAGGCCAAACTACAAGGTGGGTTAAAAAGAGTGCTGTATTTTTTACTCTGAATTTAAGCAAGATACCACAGCAAGAATCTTTATTGTTGTACAAGGCATTTGGCAAGATATGTGGACAACTGTAACAGTTCATCTTAGCCTGTACTGGCCTTGCATTGCAGTATAATGATGTATGTACAGCCCAGCTGGCTGAGTGTTACAATTTTTCAATACAACATTGTTATCTTGAGTTAAATTTTTTTTTTACCAGTGCTAGAGTACCAAGGATTTAAAATTCCCTATTCCCTGATGACGAAGGGTAATTTCCTCTATTTTTACTTTTATGCTAATGATGAATTTCAGTATTTTAGTTCATTAGTTCATATATAGCAAGTCCTCATTCTCAAACTTTCTGTCACTATAAGAGAATGATGTTGGTACCTTAAAGTACTCCATAACAGCATCTCTTTCATTGTTAATAAAACAGTATTTCATTCCTATATAATTTTGTTGACTGTTAGATAATTACAGACATGAGATGCCTGTAACCCCCCCCCCATTTGATTGTTTAAAGAAAATTAATCATATTCCCTTACCGGATAAAACTTGTAGGCAGACGTAATGTTTCTAATTTATATATACTTCTTGCAGGTCTCTGCTCAACAACAGTATTTTGGAGAAATTATTTGGGATAGAAAAGTATAAAAATATATATGTACATAGTGTACAGTATGGATAAGGATACCCTATAGTATTGAATTTTATTCCAACACTGTAGTGAGTTGTATAAATACAACAATGTACAGTCTTGACAGACATGATTAAGAGTGAAGTACATTCTGTTGTACATGTGATGAAGTACCATAAAGCAATACACTGAGTTTTCTACTGGTATTGCAGGTGGAAAACTGAGGAACTGGTTCAAAGACATTTTTGTGAGATCTGGAATGATCAGAACAACAAAATACAGAGTTCTGCATATAGTGACTGTGTTAAAAACTTCTTTAATTTTTAGCATTTTTTTCTTGGACATGGCAATAGAAGAAAGAAGGAAATTCTGACTGTGCTCTAAGAACACCCATATTGAAGGTAAAGAACAATACCCTTTTTAATGGTATCTGGTGCATGCAGAAAAAAAAATTGTGGGGCTTGAAGGATGAAATCCACCTACAAGTAGTGGAGCCCTGCTGTAACATACGTACTTAAAACATATCCAGTATTTGAGAGCAACAGAAAATTGTAGAGAAAATAACTCATCACAAGCACATTTACAGAAGGGAAGAAAATTCTAACAGATTATCTGCAGTTTGTAAAAGCTCAGAATCTTTCACTGAACTCATGTCTTTCCTTGTCCAGATTTTCCACAAAATTAAATATAAAGAAAGTACATGTGGTTACAGTGTGATGAACCTAGAAATAAGAGTGGAAGTTTGAACAAGGAAGGTTGAGTTATTCTCCAGTTGGGCCAGTTGTAATGGCCTTTTGCAGAGTTAACCATTATTGGTAGTTTGGGTAGCTGCTGAAATCTACATAACTAGCAGTTTTGGTTCCATTATTTTATTTCTTCCCCTCATCATTCTCAAGTCGAACCATTTATAGACTAAGAAAGTAAAAGAAGTACTTGCTGAAAAAATATTTATTCACGATAGGTTATCTGGAGCAAATCTTGTTCTTGTATATGAATAACGGTAATTGCTGCTAAAAATGTTTTTCTCTGTATTTTTAACCCCTTTATTTTGATCCTGTAAGAGGAAAATATTAGTGTATAGTTAATTTGTTGCATATAATAAGGTGCTAGTAACAAAGAGTGGAATTGGTCCCAAATTAAAAAAAAAAAGATATTAGGTCCAGTGCTATCATCAATTTCTGTTTCTGTTTACTCCTGCATTGCTTATGGATAAATTTCAAATCTCTTCTCCCATCAGCTTTGAAACTCCTGAATTAACCTTTTGTGATATCTGCAAACTACTATTTATCTGTACCATTAATTTTACTGAAGTATGAAATGGTAGCTATTCTGCCATCTGACATTATGTGTGATTTTTTTTTGACACCAACATATTATGAGCACTGGTCTAGATTTGACATATCTTTCGAAATATTTCTGTTTTGGTGCTTAGAACCTGAGGGTGCTTATGCATTCCTAACATTCACAGTATTTATACTGTGACCACGAGAAAATCTGATAAGTCTAAAATAGGAGAGATATGGACAATATTTGTGATTCCTCACACTGTATGGATCATAATGCAGTAATTTGGACATGTTTTGAGCAACTGTTGTTACACCTATGTTACCACCTCTGCATCTTTGTGTTGTACTACACTTACCATGATGCTGAATCTAATGTAATTTCTTTACAAGACATTATAAAGAAGCCAGTAAAAACACAGTATCATACTGTTTATATAAGGTAACTTTATCACAATTCATCCCAAATGCTCAAAATATCAGTCAGGACACATTTATTTAGCAGTTCATATCTTTTCTTCAGACATCTGGCATAATTTCACAGACCCCACCTTCTCCTGTTGCATGCATGAATTTTTATTAAGCTTAAGTAACATTCATTGGTTGAGGCACTGCGCTACAAGCCAGAAGGTTGCGGGTTCAATTCCCGATGGTGTTATTGGAATTTTTCATTGACATAATCCTGCCGGCTGCACTATGGCCCTGTGGTCAACTCAGAAATGAGTACCAGGAATATTTTCTGGGGGATAAAGGCGGCCGATGCATAGGGATTACAACCTTACCACCTTCATGTGCCGATTGTCTTGAAATCTGGGAGCCTCAACCTCCTGGGACCCTCAGGGCCTGTCCAGGCCTGTAATGGGATTGCTTTAAGGAACATTCAGCAACTCATGGGATTTATTGGATGATACTGTCAATAGCCCAGAAATGCACATAGGTGAGAAAATGATTCCCAAGTGGCATGTTAAAAAAAAATATTCATGAAATCCCATACACATTGCTTTATAAACTGCATACAAAATGAACTGTTCTTCTAAAAGTATGTGAAGAAAAATGTGGAATAACAATTACTTTTGCACAAGAATGTTATTATGATAATTTTTACAATACCATCCAGGATAAACTTATGATGTGATACCCTTAATACTGTAATCTGAACACATGCATATGTGCATGTTTAAAGATGTTGGCTGTTTGTGAAAAATAGTGGACTAATTCTTAAATATTTACAGCATATTTCCTTTAACTTGATGTCTGATAATCCAGAAATCCTGATAATTCCAATACCCTAAGTTGTGCTTTTTACCAAAAAAAAAAAACTTTATCAGTGATACATGCAAATCTCAGGGACATGTTCAAAAAGGCCTCCAAGAGAGTCAGTACACCAAACATTGTATCTCCTGACTCCCTGTCTTCTACTCCATCAATTCCTTCAGCTATTAAACTCCAGAAAACACAGAAGATGACCCTAAAACAGCAGATGAAGTATATATCCAAATGGAATACTACTCTGATTAGTTGTGCAGCCCAAGTATAGGAGCAGAAACAAAAATTTCTGTCAGAATTTAGGTCACTATTGGCACTGTTGGGTAATGTGGAATGTTTGATAATTCAGGACCTGTTTGGTCTCATGCAAGTCAGATTTTTGCTGTAATTTAATCTAATGTTTGATGCAAACCTTGATGTATCACATCCACTACATAATGCTTTATTGGAATGTTAGTAATTTAGTTCCTTATCACAGTCATCAGTTAAGATGATTAATGCAACAGCCTGTATGGTAGATGCTGACAAACATAATTATGCAGTACTGTATGTTCCCTTATTCATAACTGGGAACAGGTATACTGAATTGGAATTTTGTTTTTATTAATCTTTACTTGCTTTATTTGCATTATTATAGTTCATTGTTATGTTATGTGTTGTTTTATGTAAAATTATGAACATAATTATCATACTAGATACTTTTTTTCAAAGATATATTTACATACAAACTTTCAGGATCTCTTTCTGAAAGACACCAATTTTACTGTTACCTGGAACGTTTTACTATGTATTTTACAATAAAAAGCTTTCCAGGTCACTCAGCTAGATAAATAACAGAGTGTAGAAACAAAAGATACTATTGTTCAACATATCCTTTTGTCTTCCAGGGAAGAAAGCCAAAAATGAAAAGATTAACATTTTTTCACATATATTTCGTAAACCAGCATACATTTTTATGATCCATACAGTTTGTATTTCTTTAGGTCATTTAATATTTTAAATTAAATGTTTTATTAATGTGATCAAGGACTAATGTCCAGTCCATTTCCAAGCACCAAGACTACTTTTATATACCATGTAACCTTTAACTTGTTTCTTTAGTCCATAATTCTTGTATTCATAACTTGACTGCTTCTTCATCTGCTTTCCTCTATATCATATTTAAATGATGGTGTATATGTTAGAATGCAAGTCAAGATCTGTGGTATGACTTAGGATCACAGTGACTTTTCTTGCATCCCATTTAAAAAGTTCTCCACCCATTCTCATACTCTTGTCACTCCTTTTGTATCTTACTTAAGATGCTGCCCACATTTTTAAAAGGAATGTAATATGAAACACTTTCTACATAATACAGCACAAATCTTCCATTTGTTTAGCGAAACACTGCAGTCACCGTTGTTCACACTTGTTAATGGGAAATATTTTTTAACTTGAGGATGGGCAGGTAGGAGAAAATGTGTAAAGTAATAGTAATATACTAACTAATGTACAAAACTGTTGTCAGACATACATTGAAAAATAAGAGTCGTATGGTTTCTTAACAATGAGAAGTTTTATAATAAAAATATGTACAGTGTTTGAAATTTGATTAATACTGTTGTTATTTTTTCTGGTAATCTTCCTTTTTTTCCATGGAGGTGATGTAGCATTTGTAAGAAGTTTATTAATATCTATCAGATTAACTTTCAGGAAGTGTAAGGGATTACTTGCTAATGTAATTGCCTAATACATGATCACAGCTCAGTGTCTACAGAGTAGATGGCTAGGGTTAATTTTCAGCAAGATCAATGAGATTCTACCTTCACTGTTGTATTCAAGATGGCTATTTAGCCTATGAAGGGACCTCTCCATTGTATATCCAAAGGTTAAAGCAACCAGGACTGTTGAGTTACTATGCTGTTCAAGTTCATTTGGATGCTGTATGTCTATTTGTGTTTCCTTGTTGTTGCTCACTGCTAATCTTTTGTATCTTACTGTTGCTGTGTTGGTGGCGTAGGAAGATAGTGCTTCTCATCTGGATGTTGCAGACTGCTGCTGCCCCCCAGATTTATGGCAAGTCCATTAATTGCAGTTAACATTGCATTATGTACATTTATTACAGCTGGGAGAATTGTCACTATGTCACAAGCAACTTGATCATTTTTGTTTTATTTTATAAATTAATTTTATGTTTGGCTATACTATTTTGGGAGCTGGGATAACTCAGTCAGTGTAGTGACTAGGCTTCAGGATGGACTTCTGAGGAAGTATGGCTCGATTGCTAGCAGCAGCAGCAGCAAATGATTTGTCTTTTCTCCAAAGTGTCCAGACTGGCTGTAGGGTCCACCCAGTCCTTACTCACTGGGTACGAGGGGTAAAACAGGCATGGTGTGGCACTGACCCCTCACCTGCATCTATTGCTGAAGTTAAGAATGAGTGAAGCTATACCTCCATTACCCTGTGTGCCTCCATGGTGTGCAAAGAGACAGCTTGACTTTTACCATGCTATTTTTTGGTGTTTTCAAACTGAAAAGTTATATAAATTAACCTATTAGTCTTGTCATATCTTTGACCATTCATTTTGAAATGAAGCATGGACTTGGTTGTAATGTAAAAAGCCAGTACATTTAATTAGCCTCTGTGATAGTAGAATCTGGAATTGACATTATTCATAATTTACTTAAAATACTATATCAGTCTCTTTCATTTAAAAAGAAGTAAGAGTAGTGGCTTTAAAGACACAGACAAAAGGGATACATGAACTGGCCAGACAGCTCTGAAACTAAGCACAGACTCTTTTTATGCCTTTGCCTGCTACTTGAACCAGAGGTTATTCACTATGTGAAATTATAAAGGCTGAATATACTCTCCATTCTGCTGTTTTGATAATGGTACTGAAATTATTCCTACAATAAGAACAAGCTTAATGGATTGAATTTAATTAGCAAGAAAGGGTGCTTCATATTTTATTAGACTATTGTGTATTTTACACTATTGAAATTCTTTACTGTTACTGATCACAGCTTGCTTACTCTATTAAGCCTAATTAATTATTTCAGACAAAGGTTGTGGAGTACATATGTATCACATTGACACCTACACTACAAGTATGTATATTTCTTTATTTATAGTTGATCACTCTGCGTTGTTGGCATCTATTTGGAATATTTTTGAGAACACGTCTCTGTTGCAGTCACATTTTATGATGCTCATTCCATACATACCTATATGTATACAGTAGAATTCCTCGAATCCGGAAACTGATACTCCAGAAATTCTTATACTCCTGCAGTTGTGGAAAATAGTCCCAAGTCTAGAATTTTCCACAAGCATATCCCTACATCAACTGTTGTGTTATCTCCTGACCTCTTGTCTCCTACTGCATCAACTATGAAAACCCCTGACTCACAGTCTCCTGGTCATTCGGCATCCCAGGTAGAAACTGAAGAGACTCCAGAAAACATAGAAGGGCGCCCTGATGCCTCTGAACCAGAAGTAGAACACAATAACCAAACGGAATAATTCTCTGTTTAGTTCTGCAGTCCAAGTAAAGGAGCAGTACATGTAAATTACATATAAAAACTTAGGTCGGAATGGGTACTACGTGATAATCTGGCGTCTGTCTGGTCCTGTGGGTGCCGGGTTGAAGGAATTCTACCATATATACTGTATATATATATATATATATATATATATATATATGTATGTATTCTATATATATTTTATACAATCTTTGTGCAATAAAGTAAATTACCTTAATTTGTATCTAAACTTTTCATCTGTGCTCCACATTTGGTTCAGTCCATCCTTTAGATAGTGAAATAATATTGACTGTGATTTGAAGTTTATTCAGTTCAAGTGTAAGTTACTGTGTTGCAAGTTCACTGTCATAATCTGCAGTTAGTAGTTTAGTGGGTGACAAGATGAAGAGGAGAACCTAAGACTGTTGTCATGAAAAAGAAAAGTAATTGAGAAAAGAACTTAACATTAGTCAGAAGACTGTCAAGTTGTTTTAAAAAATCATTCTTTTAGTTAAGAATCCAAATTCTATATTAATACTAATGTTCAATATTATGTATAAAAAAGACATCCCATAAAATCCTTGTGTTATGCAGAATAATAAATTTCACTGTCATTGGCATTATGTAACAAGTCAAGAGAGTTACTGTGAGTCTGTTTCATCACTTGCAGGGTTATCAGTGTTTATTTTTTGGTTATTTTGTGCAGCATTTTGTACAGTTCTTGACAGTGCAACTTCCTCTTCAAGTTTCTCATTCTCCTGTGTCAGCAGTGTCACTTTCTGTTCATATTTGGCTTTCAGTTCTTGGAAGATCCTCATTTGATTCTCATATTCTCCCTTTAAATCTGAATTCAGTTTCATTGCTTCTTCCATTTTTGTTATCATTGAATTCTGCCTCTGCTTCTCTTCTGAAATCTTCTCTTCCATTGACTCCATGTCGCTCTGTAAGTGCTTCACTTCCATGTCGCGGATGTTAAGGAGATCTTTTGTTATGGCCACCACTTCTTTTAGTGATTCTATTTGATTGGTCAGAGCTATATTCTTTTTCTCCTGACGTTCACAAAGGTCTGTCTTATCCTTGAGTAATTCTCCAGTTCTGGTTAGTTCTGTAAGCAGCTCACTGTTCTCATTCATAAGCTCTTCCATGTTGGGAGTTTCTGTGTTCAAGGATGATTCGCTTTCATTTGTGTTACCCTCAGTAATGTCCACAACTCCATCGCCAACTCCAACTGACACTTTGCTGATTGGTAGAGGAGCAGCAGCAATTTGCAAAACCTTCAGTTCCTTCTCAACAAGTTGATGTTTGTTCTTGTAGTTCTCACTTTCTTCAGTACGAACCTTCATACAAAAGAGACATACATGTAATGTAAACTGGAATAAATGAGAAAACTTTTAAATAAATTAACCTCCATTTGTGATTTGTGCCATAATCTTTTTTAATATGTTCTGTAGGTGTTTCAACCAGGAATGAATATTGTTAGTCAGTGAAACTGGCCACCCTTATTTATGCCCAAATGTCCAAAATGTTAACTCTGCATCCAACATAGTAATGTACAGGGCTGCTATCATCCTTCCACCTCTTCCCCTTTCCATATCTTTTATTTATCTTATTTTTGTAACTCAGTTCAATGGCAATGTGTCTTCTTTCAGGCCTTCATGCAGTAAAACCTTAACAGAAAAATGTACCACTGATGGTGACATCATCAAGGTGCACTTATGACACCTGTATATTGTCCAGGTACAGAAGGCTGTGGATGGTACATGGTATGCATGATCATGGAATTTCAGACAATAGTTTTGTTGATGAACAGACAGTAGGTATTATTCTGACAGTGACTTTCCCAAACAGTGTACAGGATATCATGTATAACACCTGTACTTTTAGGGGAGATATTTTTTTCTCAGGCAAATAACAAAGTTATTCCTAAAAAAAAATTTGTTCCCTCGATCCTTGTCTCTACAATGAATTAAACATGAGTATTTGAATAGTGTACGTGGAATATGCTGCGTTCTTTCAGAATCTATCCAAGGGCTTACAAGATGAGTTAATCTAAACCCATATGTAAAGTAGTCTTTGAAGTTAAAGTGTGTGTAATATTCATACACTGTATGTGCCATATGTCAGGTGAAGTAGTCCTTTTAATAAATTAGATAATCGAAACTTGGTTACATACATATCAGTTGAGACGGCTGGCCACTGTTACTTGCAGGACAGATGTGTGTGAATTTTAATAGCAGCTTTTAATTGTTTTCAGGCATGCCTAAAATAATTAAATTGATGTTCCAGTTCACAAAGTTTTAGGTAGGATGTATGATGTGTATGACATATGAAGTGAGCTCTGTTTGCTGTGGGTAGTTCAATTCTGTAACATATTTTCTGGTGGTGATGTTTTCAACCCAGACACCCCCTTCCCAATACAATATATATATACACTGTTTCCTCAGCCACAATTATGTTTTCGGTGAAATAAGGACCAACTTTTTTAAATTTTGGTAACAGATCTTTATGTACTCTATCCTACTTTTTGGGCATTCATGAACATTTGCTCTGTGTAATGGAGTTTCGTTTTTGTGCTCTGAGGAGTTAGTTGAAAGTAGAACTGAACATTTTACTGGTTGTAGTATATTATTATATATTAGTATATATTGTGCGGGTGATAAAATCGAGAAGAATGAGATGGGCTGGGCATGTGGCACGTATGGGTGAGGAGAGGGGGTGTATAGGGTCTTGGTGGGGAAACCGGAGGGAAAGAGACCACTGGGGAG
>Ga0131853_10001205_pt1 | contig 46729 bp, 35 predicted proteins | sample TergutLab28metaG_FD_92764 | JGI IMG/M metagenome (GOLD analysis project Ga0131853, IMG submission 92764) | Labiotermes labralis P1 segment gut microbial communities from Petit-Saut dam, French Guiana - Lab288 P1 (version 2) (version 2) | ecosystem: Host-associated > Arthropoda: Insects >... | reverse complement strand
TATTTGAATAAAGGTAGACCAACTTGATGACACTTGCTTTATTATGTCAATTTACTGCTCAACATGTTTTGGATGTTAATACATCCATCTTCAGGAGCTTGCGACTACTTGGTGCGTTATTGTTTAGGTTGTAATGTGCTGACTTGAGGCGTGTTGGTGTATGCATTCAGATATCAACAACAGCCAATCCCGCTACATAACACCAACACGCCTCAAGTCAGCACATTACAACCTAAACAATAACGCGCCAAGTAGTCGCAAGCTCCTGAAGATAGATGTATTAACATCCGAAACATGTTGAGCAGTAAATTGACATAATAAAGCAAGTGTCATCAAGTTGGTCTACCTTTATTCAAATATGAGCACTATTTAACACTTGTCAGTTACTAAGATTGTATAGTATCATCAGCGACATACAAATAGTATATGAGTACAGAGCACTAGGTGAAATAATAATGCTGGGAGAAAACCTGTCCCAGTGCCACTTTGTCCACCACAAATCCAGCATGCACTGGCCTGGGATTAAACCCAGGCCTCCACAGTGACAGGCTGGCAATTCACCTGACCCATGGCACGGGCCGAGTGCTGCTGGCATATTGTTGCCATACACATGAATTTACAGTCCATGTGCTTACAATAGAAAACAATGTTTATCTGGAGTACAGTGCTGTAGAAATTCTTTGGCTTTAAGAATCACAACTCGATGCCATGAACATTTTACCAATAAATTCTTATGTTAACTTGCAGAAGAGTGTTCTGAAAGACTAAACATAAACTGAAAACATCAGAAATGAGATTGACTTATGTAGAAAGACAGTCCAGTAGGCTCTAAGGCCAAGGAGCAGTCTCTCTCTTGAGTACTAACAGTTACTCAACCATATTCCCCACATGTTATTCAACCCAAGTTTCATTACCACAATCACAACACCCCACCTATTTTCCCTATCCAAGCCAAATGAACTTAGTCCAAGCCTTCATATCTAATTTCTTTAAGATCAATTTTAATATTATCATCCCTTCTACCTACACGCAGATCTTCAACATGGTTTCCTTCCTTCATGTTTCTCCACTAAAACCCAAAACACTCCCCCATTCATGCCACATGCCCCATCCAATCGAATCCTCCCAGCAGCCTTACCAGGATAGAAAAACCATTCCTGGTGCTTACAGGTTCAACCAAAAACCCTCACACTATACATCCCCATTGATTTCCCTCACTCTTGGCACACATGTAAGAGATGTCACAGAAATGCAGCTACTCACTTCACCAAATTTGATGTGGGTTCAAATGTAACAACCACAGAACCACTCAATATGTTTTACTAAACTGTACTAAAATGTCAACACCCACCAATTTTTTCAAATTTGGAAAATAGTAACAGATACTACAAGAAGGCCCTCATGCTTGCTGCACTTATCTAAACTGCACCTCACCAGTATTTATTGAACAACAGTGTTCTAAAAAAAGTACAGAAAATCAAACTGTACAGTGGATTCCCAACAAACGTGCCTGGGAAGTTTTACGATATTTGAGATAATTGAAGAAAATGGATGCTGAAACATCATCTCATAATGTGAGTATGGTTGCACTGTCTCTAACCAATAGTTACACTGACACTCACACAGTTCAATGGGGCATCAAAAGTTAATACAAGTGAACATATATTAACAACAGGCCAACTGTACCAGTAATCATCTGGTATGTGTACACTTCCTTCTTACCCAACAAAATAGGTTCTCACACAACAAAATTGTCCATCTGTCTACAATCCATTGTGGCATTAAGAGAATAGGAACCTTTTGTTTTATTCTTTCTGAAGACCAAAACATGTGGTTAAACATTTTAATGATTAATGACAAGGACAAATGTCTTGGCCACTGGATCAGAAAATTAAAATTGGAAAGAAATCTGATAACTAAAGCTCTCATCAAAATATATTCTAATGCAAAACAAATTAACCAATCCAGCATTAGAAAGCTTACTCAACTAGACATGAGATTATGAATTTGGCTCTTATTGTAGTCAGACACTTCATTACAGTAGCTTTAATACAACCAAAACAAATCAGTGAACTGTTCATTGTACAGGTCAAGAAATATAATTCTGAAACTGTAATTACCACACTGGATAAGAATGGAGCCTGCCAAAATGGTGATAAGTATTATCCTGACATCTGGCCTTTCATACAGGTAAACCAGATGTGCATGATATCAATAATTCTCAGGTATTTTGTTACACAAATGGTTGCAACTGCAACAGTGAATCATCCACATGGGTCAACCAAAACAGTCGCAATCATCGTGGTCAAATCCTGTGGTAAAAACTACTCTTGTGGGTATTAAATGGAAGTAACGTGAGCAACGATTAACTAACACAATATTGTCGTGACTTAAACCAACCAAAAAAGTCACTTTCATAATATATTTCCCCTAAAATTAATGTCATGATATTTCACTTTCTTTAAACAAATTTTGAAATCCACTGCTTCAAGCCCATGAAATATTCTTCTCACAGAAAACACAATCGCAGTTCATTTGCATCAACACAATCCTCGTCTTCACTGATTATGATAATCATGCCACTGAAAGCAAATGGCATAACCACATTCAGCAATGGAGTAATAACTTTCAGTTAAGGTATGTTGTCCATACGTTTAAAAATGCTTTTTCCAGGAAGATAACAGGCAGTAACAACTTCATGGTCATTCCATTCTAACTTAATGTATAACACAGAAACACAGACAGATACCGAGTCATGTTCTTGATGTTTGTAAGATAATGTGATAATGATTCCAGTCTCCTAGGATCTTATGCTGCACAATCTGATGAACAGCCACTTATCTGTTGAAGGCATTAAGCACCTTTGAAATTTTGGTTAAATTTTTACCAACTGAAACTTCATCACATCCTATGAGACCTGAAATTTCATCATCACTGCTGGCAGAACATCATATCATGTAATAAGACAATGTCACTATTTCCCAAATCTACACAAGTCTTGTTAGTATTAATAATTTAATATTAGTGTTAAATGGTATGTGCACAGCTTCTGGGTAAATTATGAAATGCGGTATAAACAACAATGAAGCAGGTGACACAATCATGACAGCATGTCTTGAATATAAAGAATATACAGTTAGTATTTTTGTTAAATTACTTCATGTTTCTCGTAACAGTTAACACCACCATCATAAATTACACACAGAAAGAACTGAACTTCTATGGCACATTTGAACTCAAAGTGAAATTTGGAATTTTTAGTTAGGAGTTTAAACAAAGAATTACTGCAGTCATAACACTATTTTTGGGCAAGACTTTATAGCAAAACCAAAAAGATTCTCAAAGTTTTCCACAAGTGACTTCACATTATGAAGTAAGTAACATCACAAAACAAGACATTTTGACATGATTGCAGAACTGAAGATCTGATGTGAAACTAGTGAAAAACTAGGAATACCAAGGTAACAAACAACATTTTTTGGCTATGACGCCGTATAGTTTGGTAGACAGTACAACATTTTGCTGGGTACCATCTACCTACTATCTACCAAACTACATGGCACATACTGCAAATGACAGCATTCTTGACAATGTCTTCTGCAAGAACCTCCTATCTCACAATGCAGAGTATGCTGACATTCCCTTTGTCAACTGAAATACGGTTTTGTGACAAATACAGTGGAACACTGCTGTTCTCAGATCTTCAGACTGTGCCTGGTCATATGATAGACATAATTCTCACGAACACAGTTTCCAATCCATTCCACCACTTACCCAAAGTTGAATGATGCTCGACCCTAAGTCAGTCTTGTATGGGTGAGATATAATACATGTTGCAGTGCCACACCACTAAGTATGGGAACTCACTCACCCACTCACTCACCTACCCACTCACCCACATAACCACAGACACACACACACACACACACACACACACACATTCATTCGCTTGCTCGCTCACTCTCACTCACTCACTCACTACAAACCTGAATTTTATGAAGAAGACTGATATGCTGAAATAATTAATACTTTGCAATCATTGTGTTTTTGTGCTAAACAATCTTTATGCCATATGATAATAGATCCAAAAATGCTGTTTGAAAAGCTGAAGACAATCTTCAATGTCAAAAATAATAATCATAATCATGTTTACTGTGATGTCAGAATCATATGTCTTAGCTCAACTGTTCACACTCTGTTATGTTTCGAGTTTCGTCTTCAAGACTCAAACTTACTCTTATGTTTTCAGACTTCAGATCATATATTACATCATTACTCAGCTGCTGTACAGGCTTTGATCTGGGCTCTTATCTACCCTTGGGTCAAAAGTTATGGTATTATGTTTGCATTTTAAATTCAATTCTTATGTCCCATTTATGCTTCAAAATTACTGGTTGTAAGTTAAGAAGTGTTATGTGTTTCTGTCTTTATATCTTAAATATGGTTTTTGGTTTCTGTCCTTAAATCCTAAACTGAAACCATTTTCTGACTTCAGTTCCAAAGTTAAAGTTAATATTCTCTGTTGTTAGTTCTTCTGCTAAAAGGGCTAGGGCCCTCTGGTGTGTTGAGAATTGTACTTTTCATGTACTAAATTCAATTATAAAATTTGTATTCCTTTATTTGGTTATACACCAAGACTCTTTGGTAAGAACAAGTGACTACTGAAACACATAAGAATGCATATGCCCTATATAAAGATTTCTATTGCAGTAATATTAAGTGATCCACGAACGTGCTTATAATGTAAAAGTACACATAAGATGAGTGTTACACTATGCCAGAGTGCCTTCAAACATATCAGAACATCCACATAAAATTCAAATAAAATCATATATATGATTCACACACAATTCCAAGCTTATTTACTTCTCCTCCGATCACTTAAAGATTTTCTGTTCCTGCTCAAAATTAGAAAATTAAACCAAATTCAATAACAACAAATAATAAAAAATAAATGCCTTTGTTTAATAGTGCACAGGCCCTACTGTCTGATTTATTTACGGCTTGCTATTTGCCATCAAGAAAGGAAAATATGTTTCTGAAACTGATCAAGATGTGATTATGTGTGCCCTACTATATTGAAAAAAAAAAACAAATTAAGAAACAAACAACCAAAGAATGACTTCTCTAATAGGCCCCCACCCACCAAAAAAAACACACGTGAACAACCAACAACCCAAACCCTGACTAATGGCATAACTCAAGAGGTAGCCTGAACCTTAAACAGAAACATCTGTTTTGACAATTTCACTGCTATAAATGAACCATAAACCAAATTTTAAAATGCTTTATAGAATGTTAAGAAAACCCCACTTGTACAAGTTGTCTGTTGAGTAAACCAGTCCACTCTGATGTGAAAAGATGAGTTCTTTACCCTGAAACTATACTTATGTTAGTGCACCACCACCATAAATAGTACATAATGTGACATTGCTGTTGTATTATCTGAATTCTTATGCTTACAACTAGCCAGATTCTGTACTGAATAAATAACGGAATCCAGGGAATGTGACATACACTGAAGGAGGGCACATATCATCAGAGCAGATAGTACCAACATGCACCTATAACACATACACATAACATTTCAATAATACAAATTCCTCAAATTAAACCATTCGGGTCATCTAAAGGTTATTCTTTTAGTCAGTATTATTCATTATAATTATAAATAGCCGTGGTAATGGCAAATTACACTTACAATGACATGGATTTTGTTCATCACCATGCATTAAAAGAGGACCACACCACTTCTGTAAGTGTATGTGATCTTATTCTCAAGCACAAGTGGAATGGGCCTAACTGATTAGGTGCCACAAGGTACCATCACATCTACTCCTATCCTCAGGCAAGAAAGAGTCAGGCCCAATTGATCAGGTGCCATCCCATCTATTCCTGTCCTCAGGCAAGACGGTGTCAGGTCCAACTGATTAGGTGCTATTACATCTATTCCTATCCTAAGGTAAGAGGGTGACAGGGCCAACTGATTAGATGCCATCAGTTGCCATCCCATCTATTCCTATCCTCAAGCAAGAGGGTGTCAGGTCCAACTAATTAGGTTCCATCCCATCTGTTCCCACTCTCATGTAAGAGGGTATCAGAGCCAACTAATTAGGTGCCACTACAACTTTTCGCATGAGGATGTTAACACTTCAGTTCTTAGACCACTCTTATTTTCTGGATACAAGACAGTGGACACAGTCTAGGAATCTGGTGATCCTCAATATTCATGTAAGTGAAAACTTCCAGCAGTTTTAATTCAAGAATTATGAAGACCCAATTTTAAAATTTGGTAAAATCTTGTGGTTGGAAAGCAATGGTTAGTTGGATTTTAATTGTTGCAATGAATGAACAGCAAAGTGACATCTTTCTAATGTTATTACTGCACTCCTGCAGATCACTTTCAAAGAAAATGAAGATTCAACACTCTGTGTGAAACAGTACATGTAATTTTCATTAAACTAATAAAAAATGTGGCTGAAGATAAAACAAGTGGACCCACTGGGTCCTAAAACTTAGTCATTCTTAGCATTATTGTCAGTTTAAAATTGAAGTGTTTCGCGGGGTCCTTCTGGTTTTTATCAACAAGGCAGAAGACAGAGGCAGCAGGTTCCTTCCACACCACAGTATCCACATACAGAAGTACATAAAGTCATTACACAGAAATTCATTCATTTATCCAAGGGTTTGTACACTGCACAATGGTTTTCCTTCATCCAAAACTAAGTTTCTCCACATGCTCATGCCTGTTTTATCCTCTTCTTTCAGCCCATGGTTAACGTCTTATTCCATCCATCCTTCTTTCTTTCATGTCCCATTCCTTTGTTTCCCATTCTAGGATTGTGTGTGGTATTCAATTTTCTGGCCATTTTCTTTACATGCACCAACAATCATAATTGTTCTTCCTATTACTCATAACATTTTCTTCGCTACATCCATAGTTTCTCTAACTGTGTCATCTCAAAACTCTTCCGTCCTTGATTTCATTGTTGGTCTAATCTAAAATTCCATTTCAGTTGCAACTAGTTTATTAGCCTGCTGTGTATTCAGATTGCACACTTCCACATACAAACAGAAATATAAAATCACAATTTTCACCAGCTTCAAGACCTCCTACACTCTCAGATGACTACACTGTTCGTAATTATTATCTCACCAAACCTAAGTCACAAGACAGTAAGAGTGCAAAGATACACCTTACTCCACTGCAACATGCAAACTTATTGAAAGTGTTATTTTCTTCACATGTTACTAGCTGACCCGACATCATCTTACAGCACACAACAATGTGCAAAGTTATTATTTTGCATATCCCACTATCTGATCTGACTTCTTCTCACGACATCCAGAAAACTGCAAATCTGGGCTACAGATATCACAGGTGCAAATTAGTTTTCATAAATCACACTAAATATACATCATGCTGAAAGATGTTTCAAATCAGAGATGAAAATTAACGTTTCGTCATGTACACTAATTTTGTACACACTGAAGTAGTTTTTATACATTTGATAAGGATTAAATTAGGCATCATGTGAAGTAGTGGTTGCAACTGATGAATAAGGACCAAAAGTAAATTCAGATGACACCCTTCACATTACCACAATGCACCAGATTCCGGTGAGGTGAAACTTGTGAATGGACAGAAACAATTCTCCATTACGCATTTGTTGCATAAAAGACACACACACACACACACACACACACAAACAAATTCAAGTCCAATCTTGAACTTTCTCTATTTATTAGTCTTCAACCACATTGCAAATTATGACACATTAAATTACTCATTTCACCAAAAGCTGCAAGTAATATGAATTTTCAAAGTTAATGCTTAAAATGTGGGAAGTAATCTCCTGCCATAAACTGGACCAGTTTCCACTTTTACGCAGCCTAAAAATAGTGAGTGTCACATCCTTTGACAATATCAATGAAATTTAATTCTCTTTATGTTAAAAACTGAAGCTTTTCTTGTTGAGAGAACACTGATAACCTCACAATTAGCTGCTGTGATAAGTCAAAACATTCTTTGTGAACACAATGAATAACCATATTTTTGGACTCCAAATTTAGTTTTGAGTGAATACATAGACTGATAAATAAATGGTTAGGAAGGGTAATTGATTTGCTGCAAAGAATTCCTATTAATGAAAGTACATAACACCAGTGATCTCTGTCAGTCAGTTAATCCTTTATTGCAATAACTGTCAGCTTCTAATGAAGCTCGTGGGCAAGGACGAAAACATAATTTCTTGTGGGAGGTCAAACAATTAGCTGAATTTGAATGTCTCAAAGAAACTCTAATAAAGATGACACAATGCTGGTGAACAGCCTACGTACGTATAAACCATGAGGGAATAATAAGAAAACACTTAGTTCAGATTAAACATATAACTGAATAAAACAGGTAACTAAGGAATGGGTACTGGTAAAAAAAAAGAACCCACACAGGCATGTTCAGTGAAAATATCTGGATGACTTCATCACACTGGGAAGACATGTGGAAGAAGTTCAGTTACAGTTCTATGGAATCTAAACCTTAGTGCAAGGTGGATGTGAACTGTCAGCTGCACACTTTGCTGCGAGCACCATCATCCTACACAGTGAGTAGGAGGGTGGCTGGTCTGCAGGTAGGCAGGATGTGCTGGCAAAGGGAAAAACTTCTCCCACACCAGAATCAAACCCTGTTTGTCTGACCCAGAATCAGTCATACTAACTGGTTCATACACATATAGAGAATGTATCTCACAAATAAAGTTCCTTGAATTCCTCATTGCAAATTCAAGTGACTGTGTCACACAAATGCTTGGCTATATCAAAGTGGAGATGAATAAACTGCAAATGATAACACAAAAAAATGGGAAGGAGAGTGGAAGCAACCTTGCATAAGAGAAAGAGGGACAAGATGATGCCAATTCCATTCTGGAAGTTATTGCGAATGCTTCAACCAGAATTTTAAACATCCAGTCAATGTCAAACTGCACACATGAAACTGCTAAATGATTTCAATCTTATACGTGTATCCAACTCAAACACTGTGCATGTTCTCTGTCTTTACAATTTATTTAATGAAGCTACACTGAACCCAAATGGCAGGATGATTAGTGAATGATAAACTGGCAAGGGTGAGGCACAAAGTGCATGAGGCATACTTTGTAGGACTGTTGCAGCACTTTCCAGGAGGGACTGCATAAAACACCAAAAGCTTCAGGCAAGATATCTGGCAACACAGATGTGATATGGACTGAGCTCTTCTTGAAGACAAGTCAGAAGTGTTACACTTGAGCGAATCTGCCCTGCCCACTGCTATGCTCTGTTCCACTTCATATGCAAGTTTGTTCTAATGATGCCAATACTAGGGAATGGGACAGTATACTGTTCACTTTATCTACGTGACTAACTACTGCTAAATGTTCACTGCTGATTTGTTTAGACACAACCTAGTAAATAAACCTCTTCTATGTTCTAGAAGATAAGAGCACTAAAAACATAACCAGTGGGGATAAAGAAATGGTAGCTTGCATTATAGCTAAGCATTCCTTGTACTAGCAATACAAACAGAAAAGAAATTGGGGAAGTTTCCTAAGTTTTCACACTGACAGTGTCTCATCATACACCAAAATGAAACAGATTTTCAACAGAAACAAGAATGGAGAGGCATATTTTTTTGTGGTACACATTTATAAATGTGTTCTTTAAAAACTTCCTTTCCATTTGAGTTATCACACTTTACTGCAAATAAGAACATTTCTTAATTTCTGTCAACTAATCCATTATGTACGGAATTCTGTGCCAGATACAAATGCTAAAAATTTATAACATAGAGCAACATATACATTAAAGCTATTAAAGAATACAGAAATACATTACTTGACTTGAAATTCATTTTATAATTACTAGAACAGTTTCAAATACACAAGGTCTGTATTCTGTATCACATTTCTGTTACTGTAAAACACAGCAATTTTGAGAAAAATGTGAAAAAGTCGAACTTTAGCTCCACGTGAAGAACTTCACTGTACGAAAATATACCAAAGATAAATATGCCTCAGAACTTCTGGTGCAGTCACTCAATACCAAAGTTCACTGCATTCAATTTAACTGAAACACATTAAATAGTGGCATATACAAAATATTAATGGACTCACAGACGGCAAGCACATTCATTTTATGAGCTCTGTGCACAGAGTATGTACATGACAGCAAATTCTGTACTCCAGTATGTGGTAACAGATTTTTACCAAAAAATTCTTAATTTTCTGAATGTTGCATGGTTTCACGGTGCACATAGTAATTTAGATTATACCTATAATGAAAGTATGGACTTTGCTTTGCTGATTTTCAGAAAACTGAAAAATGCTCAACAGCATTATATGCAGAGCTCTCATATCATATTTCACCTGAACAAGATAAGCAATGTTGAAGGTACAAACAGAAATTCGTTTATATCCCTAACTAAAGGACTGCTTTCACTGTGCCAATTTTTGTGAAACTCATCATCATTCAAGACACATGTGTGGATACCTCCTAAACTGAATTTTATCCAAATGGAACAAATATTCAATTACTGGAAGTTTTAAATATTAAGGTATGATTTATGTGCTTCTCCCTATCTCCTGAGACTTCAGGAATCATTTCGTTAACTTCTGGTTTGCATTTCATCTTTTGATTCAACTGTACAGGCCTCCATGTCATTGTATGTAACAATTACATAGACTAAAAAGTGGTAAAAAGACAGTCAAAATAATTAACAGGAAGCAGTATATGTTGCTCTAAATCATACATTTATCAGGCAGACTACTGGTTGCGGACAGCAGTGCCAAATTCCATACTTTTAAGTATTGCAAAGTGATAATTCAGAGGAAGATCTTCTGGCCACATATATCATCAGTTCCCAGAACTATAACCTACATTTTAAACTGTAGTTACAACATATTCATGAGGAAACTTCCTTTTCACATTTACAAAACTTTATAACGGGAATGCATAGAAAATTCAGGTACCATCCAATATCTGAGTGGTCCAGCTTACTACGACATACAACTATGCACATCTGATATCTAGTAAGAACATTATACCCATATAATTTAAAATTCTGGAAGGAAACCAATCAACAAACAATTTATTTCTAATTCACATTTACAAGTGTCAGAACTGCATATCTACCAGGCCACCTCCTAGTTTGGTACATAAGCAAAGTTGAGAGTATCTTGTAGGTTTATACTCTATTAACGGGCTTCACCTTGCATCCATACGCGATCAGTTTCAACAGGCATTCTATGAGGAAGAACAGGGTGAACAGCGAGTTCATGATATGGAGGATATCAGCTAGCAGTAGTGGGGCGTCGTGGTACTAGACAAACAGAACACGTACAAGTTAGCAATTCTACGGCTTGATATGTTTGTGTACTTCATTGTGCACAGAATCAGGAGCGTGAGATCTGCTCTTTTTTTCTATAAATCACAATTTATATGCATGACAGGGCAGTCTTAAATCCTGAATTATAAAACAATGACTATATTTTCTACAGCCATTCTTTTTACTAACCTTTTTAGGACTGCGATTAAGATGCATTATATTTAAAGATTCAGTTTTAACCATGCAATAAACAAATTCCATATCAGCAAAAACAAGAGAGGCAATGTACGTATAAACGTAACATTGAGGTGTTTTCATGCAACCACTGTTGCAGTGGAAAAGCAATAAGTATTACATATCCTGTGTGTGTGTTTGTAGCTTTTGGTATCCAGCATAAAAAGTGCACGTGCCATGTAGTCATCTGTGGCCAGCCTGGCTCTTTAATATTTTTCCATTTATTTCATAAACTGCACGATTTAAAAAAAAAATTACTGAATATAAAATATGTGTTTCTATTTTCTCTTCAACCTTTGGCTGAAAAGTTCTCATTCTAAGAAGAAATGAGCAAGTATGATCAATAATAGTTGCTTTTTGCAATTTTCTCAACACACCTAAAAAACAACTCAGTTAATTCTGTATAGAAAAATATTCGCTATTAAAACACAAAAATGCATTCTTTGGGCAAAATATATACTCTATAATGTTAAACTTGGTGGTATATCTGTAATCTTTTAGGTAACTCTATGAAAGCCTTTTTCGAACCTTTACTCTTTGTATCAGAATTTAAAAACAGAGCACTGCACCTTCAAATTACACTTAACTCCAATTTCAACCCCATTTACAACTTAATTAACATGCCCTCCCAGGCTGCAGCCTCATGTAACATATCAACTTCAGCAATAATTTATGAAAATTGTCAAGATAACATATTCGCAAATCAGTATCAAAAATATATGAATTAATCCCCTTAAAAAAACCACATCCCACAGAAGATATGAGATGCACTCCACTGCCCTTTTTGTTAAAACCATGCAGAAATACAAATTTAAACGCTTTTAGTAGTCCAGATGTCTCCCTACAGGAATTTCATTTTCATTAGTTTCTATTAATAACAACCAGGAAGACAATATCATTTATTTGCAAGAATCTGAATTTAGGAAGGGCATATATACTACTTCAGAATTTTAGTTCAAGTGGCAGAAGAGAAGTGTCATAATAAAAACATAAATGTGTCATTTACTTACGCAGAACATAGTAGTATAATTTCCTAAAATTGAAGTTTAGTACAGCTTTTGTATCCCATCACAAAAATTTGTTAACCATGTCATAGGCATCAATTCCTTCTGCTAATTTACCACACTTAAAAAATGAACAATTCTTTTGCCTTATATGTAACAAAATTTTGCTACCTTAAAAACACCAACTTGTGCCAGCCACTGTGTTCATAGTACTCGCCATGATCATGACTTTTACCTCGAAATATCTTGACTTTCAAGCCCTAAACGACTATAATTACTGAATATAAATATATGAATATTATTATTTTTATGTGTAGACATCTGTGCATCTGTTAACAGTTGCCTCTAATTACTGGGCACCTGTTTAATGACAACTTTCAACAAAACCTTGTACTACAAAACACTAGGCCAATATATTTCTTTCACTTATTTGCTAACATGAAGTACAGCTCCTATCAGACACAAATATTAATGTCTCTTTATTTGTAAAATGTAGCTGTGCTGTCTATACAGTAATGGTAGCATAAGGAATTTTTTTTACATTTCTCAAACAAATTTTGCATTATTATACATCTGCAAGATAAAGGTGTGTACCATGTCCGTTAGTAATGCTCTACCACTATGAATGGTTGTGATTTATCTGAAATAACCATCAGGACATATACCTACAGGCAGAAAGGGAAATCACAAAAGATGTAAATAAAGACAGCCATATTCCCCTTACAAACTGACTTATGTCTGAGGTACGTAACCAGCTTTTCCATACGTTACAGTTAATATTCTATGACTGCTGTGTATTTGGAGAGTTTGCCACTTAATTACCTTACTAAAATTATCTGTTCTATAATGTGTTATATTACAAGATCTTGAATGTAACATGTCACATTCAATGCTTCATTCACTGCTTAAAAGTACTACACATCTGGCCATAAAAATTTCCCTCATGCTGAATTACAGAATGACTGAGCACAACATCTATGCCACTTTGTAGGCAACTGGCTATGTAAGAGAAGTACTCTGAATTGGTGAGTGGGAATATTTCTCAAGAAAAAATTCATTTGGAAAATTTCTGATAATGAAACTCCTGATTCTGCACAGTATAGTGTGTAATTAATAATAATCATATGACAGACATTCCAGTCCCAAATGGAATATGTTGTTCTTCTGAAGCAAACAAAGGCCTCCTTCATTTCAGAACACAACTAACACAGTAAAATGTTAAGAGTGTCTTAACACTTGTATGTCCAGTATGTAACATTTCATTTAAAATTAATTTTGTTGCAAAAACATGCAAATTGAATACTGAGTCCCATTTAAATATAGATAGAGAGAGGTATCTTTTAGGCATGGACTCCTGAACACTAAGAAGAAGCAAGATTTTGAAATTGAGTATTTCAAGAAAATGAAAGAAGCCCTTCAAAAAATGTATGAAAAACTAACTTCCGGCAGCTGGCATAATAATAATAATAATAATAATAATAATAATAATAGTGATGATGATGATGATAATAAATAAGAATAGGTTCAGTAAACTACAAAGCAGGCAATGAAAGTGAAGGCTACATTCACACTGGTCCAGGTCACTGTCTGTCTGCAAATGTAGCCGCACGGCACAGCCAACTAACAGGAACCTAAAAAACCAACTTAAACAAGTTCCATAAATCAAACCAAATATCATTACATTACAATGAAACATTCCCATGGATAGGTGGGCAGTCTCCATTGTGGAATAACACTCTGTCTACTGAATGACTACAAAATCCAACTGAACACTACAGGGGCTGGGCCGGCATGAGATCAGCAAAAAACCGACTTTACATATTAAATGCAATTCATTCTAGTTATTTTATTCCAACCTGTAAAGGAAAATATTTAAAATTTTATACACAACAAAAAATTAAAAAAGATACATGTGCACATAAACAGACTGTTTATCCAAGGAAGCACAATGATAACTACTGAACAAGCAGTTCAATGCAACAGCCAATCATCTGATTTGTGAGCAACACAACATGCATTAATGTGAAGAAACCACTCCGATTTCATGTCTGTAAGAATGCAACAAGTATCATTCAGTGTCACATTACAGCATTTGGCAATGATTCCCATGTTTTGACTGGCATAACACAGTAGCAGTTCCACATTTAAATAAATAACTGATATCCATGCTTTATAAAAGGCTGCACATCCATGCCACTAGCTTCAGAGCCCTCACAGCAAGACATTAAGTACAGAATTAACTGTGGCATCATGTTCTTGAAATAGTCTGGTTGCAACAATGGTAATTGCATCATATCATATCCAATGGCCTGTTCATGCAAAACTGTCAACAAGTCAAGCTGAAGTCACATTACTATAATAATGAGCATGCACATACAAGTCCCACACTCAACACCATCACAGTCATGGTGCAATAATCACTCTCATGCTCAATATCTAATGCTACATGCTGTCTCACTGGCTGAAGGAAAACAGGAATCAAACATCACAGCCAACGAACAGAAACTCAGGGAGGATAAAAGGAAGGATGGACATATAAACTTCTCCTAACTTAGTTGTTACTGCTGGTAATTAAATAAACTTCCAGTTCATTGATTTTTTATGCAGATTACCTTTAAAATGTGACTGACGTATCAACATCACTTCCTACCATCCGCACTTCAAAAGCCTACCATCCCTACACACAGGTTGAAGCTAACAAATATATGGGGTTTGAACAAACAAAACCTGCTCAAAAATTGCTCTGGGCTAAGGAGTGGAGGCCACATACAGTCCCTACAGACAATGAAGCATGCATCCTACTGACAAAACAGCTGCTGGATCCCCTCCAAAAAGAATGTGCTCGGCTGCTGATAGAACCACTGCAATGCCACGCCTTTGACATCCTCATATTATTAAAATCTACAATCCTGTAGACCCTAACACAGACATCAATGCACAGTACTCTCCATCAGCTTCTGAACTGCCATGATGAGAATGTGTAATGGCACGTTCCTGCAGGATGTCAAAGCCCACTGCCACAGGACTTGAACAACCCCGGACCTGTGCATTGTGAGGACATATCCGGAAGTACCTAGGCTGAGTTGATAATGAAATATATGCTCATTTTCATTATCATCATTGTTGTCCCCCTCAAATTAGGTCCCTTTCTAGTTTATGCAATGACTCTAGCAATTTTTCCATTGCTGGAAACACCACTAAAACTGACTTCTTACAACTGTGTGAAGGACAGTCAGTGACTGTTCCTGAATTTAAGGACATACTAAAAACGGCATCCTCATAGCTGTGATTTCATTCCCAGACACAAGACTAAATCACAAGAAGCCAAATGAGATGAGTAAGGTGAGGAGCCCACACCCATGCTTTTAGGAGGCAAAAATTGCCACTTCTTCTGCCCAGTGGTGAGTAATTAAGGCACATTGCAGAAACGAGCTGCAAGTTGAATTTCTTCATTACAATTTTCAAATATGCAGCCAAGTTCCAAACGAGAGGCTTAACCTGTCAGCAGCCTCCAAAATGGTATTTTATCAGACTTTGTTGAGGATTTTACAAACTTACTCCATATTCTCAACCTGTAGAGGGATGACATGAATGCTCACAATCTTCAACTTAAGTTTCCCCAATCTTGTATCACAAGAACCACTCCAACACCTGTGTTCTCCCAAAGACATTGTTACTGAAAGCTGTTTTGAGCATTTCATGCATTTCCCGTGCAGTTGCCCCTAGGCTGAGGCAAAAGTGAATGCAAATGCTGTGTTCCTTCAAACTGGTCACCAGAAACTCACAGACTGTACGTAACATGCAAAACAACAAACACTTGTTGAGAAGGCACACAAAGGATTATGACCGAAAATCTCCCAAGGATGGCTCAGAAGATAGCGTTACTACAGCATTAAGTGGCAGAGAATTGTACCTCTTGCCATTCTCTGTCCTACCAGTGAGTTGCAGAACTCTTGCAAATGCTTTCACATGTGTTGGAAGGTGCTGAATTACCCCTGTACAACCTAAACCTCTCATTTTGGGACTGCCAAATCTTCAGCCCCCTTGAGAAAAGTACTGTAGTATTGGGTTAGATGGAAACGCCAAGGATGCAGCAGTGCTGTGGTTCCAGAAAACAGTCCATGGAGTTTTTGTGGAGTGGAGTCATGAGATGATGTGTCAATGGCATGTCTGCCCCAGTAGTTGTCAGGACTATTTAAAATAACATGTGCTCCTCTGCCCATAAAAATCCCTCAAACTTTATCACCTAAACAAGCCTTGCAGAGGTAAGTATGGTAGTCTACATTATCACATACAATAGTCCTATCACACTGCTAATTATAAACCTAAATCTAATGCATGATGTTAGACTCAATGGTCATATGCTAAATGAAATTCTGTATATGGAGAACTACATTTATTGCAGCTGTGCTTTTTCAACAACTTCAAACTTAATTCAGCTCAAACTTACACTAAAAGCAAAACATTTCAATGAGTGTTACATTAGAGATTACATGAGTACGAAGACCACAAAGGTTAGGTAAATTTCAAGTTCAAATTTAAAATTCCTTAAGTGTCATAACAATAATTACAAAATACATTATTAGTTAATGTTACATCTCTAACCAGACACGAAATTGAAAAAGCCAGCATATTGTCCCTAAAGGCGAAATGGGAGCTGACGTAACCTCATTGTGACCATTTACTTTCGAAACACTTCCTGCCACATGAAGGAAGGAAGACCTTGCATTAAAGATTAAACAGTATGTGACTGTTATATCACTTATTCCAATGGTAGATTTATTTGCTTTGGAAAACAGTATTTGGTGCTTCGAGGACTGGGTGCATATATTTTGGTTTGCTGCATTCTGTAACAGGCACATGAATATATAAAGCTTTCTTACTTCATTATGAGTTTCATGTGATTACAGCAGGGCCTGTTCAGACCACAGTCTTATGGGTTCTGATTTTGTAGGATAATATTTTACACAAATATATTGTCTCCGCTTGAGGTTTGCAGGGTCAGATCTGAGACATACACAAATAGGGATTGAAGCCTTCTAGGATGCAACACATGTCAATACACAAGTAATTCCTGACATGGTCCTTCAAAATGTCAGGAATGACTTGCCAAACAACACAGCACTACGTTTCAGAAGACTTGAATCCTCAGCAATGCCAATGTGAGAACCTCAAATCTCACACTGATACAGAGTCAAAACCGGACCAAATCTATGACCCCTACAAACAGAAAGTGCATAATCCTGTGAATCACCAATATGTATATGCAAGACTACACAGTGTCGGAACCCAAAAGATAAGTCTAAGTTTACTTACAGTTTTCAGATCATGCCATTTATCCTTAAATTACATCGAAAAATATTCTGATATTATGTCATTTAACAAGGTCTGAGTGTCACAGTTCAGGGCCCTTATTTTATCAGATTATTGTTTGACACTTCCTCCCATTACTCTGTCACATGTGGGCAGCCTGAAGGTGATAACTGAGGCCACAGAAAATGATAATCACTAGCTGCCATATAAAATAATGACCCTATACAAACAACCACACTTGCAAGTATATCATGGATTGATAATATCAGTTTATATTTCTAGTAATCATGCCCTTACTTCTCCTATCATTACTAAATAAAAGTTGTGGCATTTATACATCTGTGCAGTACAAGACACATCATATCTAGCAACATAAAGTCAAATACAACATGGAACAAACTGACTACTTTGAAATTTAAAATAGGTTGCACATCATTGTATGCAATAAAGACAGTACGTATTTTCTTTAAAATTTAACGTATCATTCGAAAACTTCATACTTCTAATACCAAAATCAAAGAATATTATAATTACTGGATTTAGAACTTCACTGCATTTTTACATCTAATGTCATATGTTATACATCCCCATCCAGAGACAGCAAAACTTTTGACCTTCTGACCCACGATGAAAATCATTTTACATTAAAATTTCTGACATTAAGCCAAGGCACATTCTGTAACCAGTATAAAATCAGCATGAGGGCCTTATAAAACTAATTGGTGGGCTGTGTGTCCCAGTCCCCTGCACTGTAACTTCCATGTCATAACTCAGTATCTTCCTTCATGTGAACAGAAATGTGTTCTGAAGATCACTCATGTAACAGATCACAGAATTCATCAATCAAGTGATGATCTTTTTGCATTCAGGTCCCATTTCACGTTACTGTATCTCTTTAACACAGCTACAAATGTGTTGTGGTGTTGCTGTTGTAAGGTGAGGGTGTTCCTTACCCGCACTCCAAACGCGACAATCTTGAGAATACACTCAACGGTAAACATGCTGGTGAATCCGATGTTCATGTAGCCAAGAGTTTCCTTGTACACAGTGCTTTGCTTGTCATACTAGAACAAATAGTAAAAAGAACCAAGAAAAAAAACACAAATGAAAATAAATAAAAACAAAGATCACACAGCACAGTGACGAGGAAAGAAATCTCCAGATATAATTGACAAAAACATAACTTACATCAGATGGTTGTAGAATGAAAACTATACACAAAAGAGTTCTTGTTGATACAGGCAGATTGCTTGTTATGTGTGTCATTAGTTAAGTATTTATCAACCACTATTTTGAAAAACCTGAAATTTACTTGAATTATAGACATATTAAATGAAAATTGTAAATGCCCTCTACATCCACAGACAAAAGCAGCAAAGTGAGGACTGTAACATGCCAGTCCAGTTGCCAATTGGCAAAATGCATTCAGTTTTCATTATTAAGGAAGTGTTCCATAGCTGGCATGATAATTTCACCTGCAGAAAACTAGTCATCTAGTATCAACATACAGTATTTTGGTATGATTCATAATACTGTCACTTTACAAATGAATGCATTAAACTATCAGTTAATATCCCTTCCATTAATTACAAAATGTACCATATATAGTTGAATGTCTACTGTGCTTATGACAACTGAAGATTCCTCAAAATCCTGTTAACTTTCTGCCAGACTACAAGTGTGACATTGATGGTACAGTAAGCTCAACTTAATCCCTCCCAGTGACCAGAGTCCTGCTCTCAAACTCAAAATACTTCAGACAATCAGTTACAATACTTAGATATTCTGATATCTAGACTGGCAATTAATTACTGCTATTCTGGAGCAGTCTGTTTGCCTAATAAGACTATGCTGACGAAAGAAACAACTGTCTCCAAGTCTGTAACTATATACCATTCTACATGGTATCTGGCGTAAGTGCCATGCCTCATGTGGTTACTCACTGGTCTCTCACTGCAGAGACCTGGGTTCAATTCGAACCAGTCTATGAGATTCTATTACTGGTACTAATTTAAACAGCTAGTAAGGATATTTATATTATTTCACAGGCATGCTACCAGATAACCTAATGTACAGTCTGTCTTAGTAACTTCATTCCTACACTAATTTACGCTCCCTGAGGATGATCCCATAGATGGATTGAAACATGTAGGAGATATTTTAAATCCATTTTAATCAAATAATGTGGTTTTAATGGTTTGACAAGTATGTGCAGTTAGTTGGTTTTAATAAATATTGTTATCACATTGCACGGTAATAAAATGAAAATAAAATTTAAAAAAAAAAAAGAAAAGCTAGTAAAGATTTTATGTTGAGTTCATGATAACAAATCAATTTGCAAAACTTGAAATTTTTATTGCATGAAAATTTTTTGTCGTCCTTCTTGTTTGGTACCTAAAAACAAGAAGAATGAAAAACACAGAACTGTAATTTTGTTTATACAGGTGTGAAGCTGTATTTCTCATAGTGAGCCATGAGCAAAGTAAGGGTGTTACAGAAAAGGAAACTGAAAAATATATTGTGACCTATGAAGAAGGAAATAACAGGAGATATTACTGGATAAAAATACATGATGAAAAGTTCCAAGAGTTGTACTCCCCAGCAACTATTACTCACGTGATCAAATCAAGGAGGATGAGATGGGCTGGGCATGTGGAACATGTGAGGGAAGAAAAAGGCATACATGGTATTGGTGAAGAAATCTGAAGGACAGAGATTGCCTGCAAGACCTATGAATGGATGGGAAAACAATACTAAAATGTATCAAGAAAAATGCTTGGCGGGCACTGTCAGAATTACTCTGGCTCTGAATATGGAGAGGTGGTGGAATCTCGTGAACATGAGAATAAACCCTCAGGATCCATAAAATGTGTGACATGAATAAAAAGGGGGATAGTGTTGTTGTACTTTTGCTCTTCTCATGTCAAAACTTTTCTTTATTAACTTCACCATGTTGGGAATTCAATGTTCATGTAAATTTAGAAAAGTCTAGAGGAGGATACACTGAACCTGTAATACAAACGTCCCAGAAGTGTTTCATTCCTGTACCCCCATTGAACGTCCCGATGGATCAGCACTTACTGAACAGAAACTGTGAATTTCATTTGTGAATATGCCACCTGATGTCTAAGCTGATATTCACAGCAATACAACAATTCTCAAGTTGTATAATATATACTGGTACAATCTGGGAAATCATGTCTTCAGTGACAGAATTATAGTTTTATAACTAAAGCTGGGTTTGAGAATAAGTGAAACTTTACATGAAAGTGAGCAAGTATGAAGTTTTCAAGATGTATTAAAAAAGCTGGAAATAAGGATCTTGGTTACTATTACTACATTTTAACAATAATATAAATGATTGTATTGCTGCTTAATTATTGTTTAATTCAAATCACTTAGGATTATACATATGTATTGTCATATACGTTGTATGTGTTTGTAGACTAGTTATACTTTCAGCAATGGTCCCCTACGTCATGTGAGGATCAATGAATTGTGGTAAGTAAACTGAACAGCATGCTTTGGTATTAAAACTGTTACATCTCTATTGTCAAGAGAAGATTTAAGGATAGTATATTTTTCTCCTGTGCATTCAATTATGACTTAGGGCATAATACACTATGTACATATGAGGGAATTGGGACTGTGCTTTTACTTCTTGTTTTGTAAGATTTACTATAAGATGTATTTTACGATATAATTATTTTATGTCTATATTAAATCAGTATTATGACAAGCTCTATATCCTATAGATTGGTTGACCTTGTATGGATTGACAGAATGCATAATGAATGGATGAATGAATGAATAAATGAATGAATGAAAAGTAATGGTTTTCTACTCACACAGCAGTTGGATACTTAGAGTAACCATGAATAATTTACATTTACTTAGCTGGTTTTCATTCACACACCTGTGCAGTTTGTCTGCCTATGCTGACTTTACAGTAGGTAATGTGCTTACCAAACTCGGTGATAATATTAAAAAAACCTCCCTTCTAAATGAACCATGGGCTTTCTTAAAGTGCATAAGTAGCAACTGTACTACCCCACTGGTTCGCATTATTTCACAAGAAATTTTATGAATGCAGAATTTGTGATCAGTAGTTGATCTGAAGCCTTCATTCCTCTGGGACATTACACATCTTATGTTGGTAGTTGTTTACTGACATTTCAGGACAGCCTATCAGTTCTATCTTCAAGGGTCAAGCAGTCCAAGAGTTATTCCAAGAACAGGTGGATACATCAGTATACAGGGGATGGTGTGAGTGGTGACTGGTTCTCAGGGAAAAAAACGGAGTCAATCAGGTTCCTACAGCATAAAGTTGCTATCACAATGACAATCTCCAGTATGTTCCCCTATGCATGGAGTTAACCTTGACAGAAGAAGGTTGGATAAAATTTTGCATGTAGCTGATAACAATGATATACCTCATTACTTACTACCATTTTTGTCACACTTGATTTAAATACGTACAAATAGTGATTCCTTCCACTGCTCGGACTAGTTTATGGACCACAGAATGTACTGTTTTATCCCCTAACTGTACTGATTCTACTGCAATTTTATCAGTACCTGGTGACTTATATCCAGTCAAGGTTTCAACAGCCATCTCAGTTGTGAAAGCAGAACATGATTCATGAGCATAGAACATCCACCAAGCAGATGTACACCAGTCACTTCTTACGACAACTTTCCTCTAGATTACCTACACTCAGCTGTGTAGCAGCTGAGTAGCAGCAATCTGCCTGCATTGTCTAATGGTTAACAGGGATGGTGAATTATTGTACACAAGAGAGCATTTACCAAAAGCTTCCATCACATCTGCAATATCAAGACAAAGACACTGAAAACACACATACACACACACACACACACACACACACACACACACACACACACACACACATTTAAACCATTGCATATAGTACCACAGAAATGTCCACAGACTATGAGTTCAAACCCCAAAATCTGAATCAAATGCAAAATAACTGGCATTACAAAAATTATATCAGAAGTATAAAAACACTCTACAGCACAACTTGGATTTATCACTACATGTTAATGTTACATAGAAAGTTCTTTGAACACATATGTTCATGTTGGGGGGGTAGGTAAAGGGGGTGGGAAGGGGGGTCATTTATTTTGGTACAACCATACCATCATCAGGCAAACTTGTAAGATTATATTCTAGCATGCATAAACTTACACACAATGCATTGCTAGACAGAGAGAAATACATACATACATACATACATATATATACATACACACACAAAACAATGTACATATATGGTCAAAGAACATTGTATGTGACTAAAATATATAGTGAAAAACAATGTGCACAACATGAAGCACAAGTACATTTTTGCTTGAACTTATTTATAAAATTTAAAATGACAGAATATCAGAGTCAAATAATATAAATAAAGTGTTCACTTATACTTCTGGGTTTCAATATTTTTTAGTTTTGTATTGCTGTATATTGCTATTTCAGAATGATTTATAACAACATTCGGACTGCTATTCTGTACACTGTTCATCATTTCTGTTTTTTTAAACCATGTTATTTAAAAACTGGTTCTATTCTTTCTTCAGCAGACAGCACACAATAGATCCTACTCCATGCAGCCCTCAGTACAGCTGGAAAAGGGTATGAGACCAAAACTACCATGGTCCCACTGAAGTAGGCTTCCTTACTAAATAATGACAAAGGAAATATAACCAGTTTAGGAGACAATACAATTTGAAAAAACAGGAACAGTGGACAATATCCACAGTAAGTATTAAAAATGAGCAATCACAGTATTATTATACACACACACAGGACCACAAAGTGTATGAGTCATGGTGACAATGAGCACTGGGAAAGTGATTCCTGCCATTCTGAAGTAACACAGTGCCTTGTGAGACTGCTCAAACGATGAGGATACTATGTTCGTTCGAAACATCAGGAACCACTCATCCATCAACATGGCACCACAACCCAGAACACATGAATCTTCAGAAACACTGTTCATAGAACATCAAATCTTGAATGCCTGTATATTTCTCTACACCAAACAAGAAGCATGAAGTGTCCTAGTGCTACAGTGAAAGGCTGTCCACATACTGTAATTTACCAGCCACTGGTTCCCCTTTCATCTTCAAGTCCTTACTCACATTGATGTTCAGATTCATAACATACAACCTCACCCATATTTTGTTAGACATGAGGTTTTCACAGTTGCCCTATGAAGATTACTGCCTTCTGGAATGCAACACCATATATTCTGGTGAACTTGCACACTGAAATGCCTGTACACATCTATCAGGTTGCACAATGTCACATCCCTCATGAAAATAATCTTCATTTTGTTTTACATCATTACTAGTTATTTTATCTTTGGTGTTCATGTCACTGAAATTCTGGTTCATGTAAGATAATGTAACACAACACCACCAAAAAGAAGAAGCCACAATGAACCAGATGTACAACACATATGGACAAACCAAATATTTATTCAAACTGTCTACATTTTGTGTGAGATTTAAGGTTCTGACAGTGGTGTTGGAGCAAACATAAGCCTTCTTAGAAAAAGCTTTGTCATTGGGTGAGTAGCTCCGACATTTCAAAAGAGTGAACTACTTCCACTGGTTCCCGATGTTTCAAAGGAGTGCAGTGCTTTCTTTCTTCTTGGGTTATTTATGCTAACACAAAGGCACTGTGGTCCTCTGAAACATCAGGAACCACTCACCCTATCAACATAGCGTCATATCCTGTGAGACTTCTATGCTTTCCATATTATGTCATCTTTTTTTTAATCATGGGTCCAGGATCATGAATCAAATTTAATAACTGTCCAAAAAGATGCGACTGTATTCAGTTTATTATATTTCTGTAGGCAGCTCTACATGTTTCAGGTGATGACACCCATCATCAGGAGCTTGTACAACTGTAATTATAGCTTCTGGCACTGGTTAACCAGGTCGAATACCATCTGCTCTCATTGTTGAATTGGATCAGTAGCAACTCAATGATGACAGCAGATGGTAGTAGACCCAGCAGACCAGTGACAGAAGCTGTAATTACAGTTGTACGATTTCCTGATGATGGGTGTCAACACCCAAAACATGTAGAGCTGCCTACAGAAATATAATAACTGAATACAGTCGCATCTTGGTTGGACAATTATTAAATTTGTAATCTATTTAATTCAGCACTGTACACACTTTCTGAATTCTCTACTTGATAACAATCTCTGATATTCAGATTTTAGGGTTCAAACCACAATGATTATAAGAATACATTCACTTAAATGCTCTCTAGTTTCTCAATTTAGCTTACAGAAGTACTGGAAGGTATAGATGCAAATTTGATTTAAAAAAAACTACAAAGGGTTTTTTTTTTTTAATGCCTGCATGGAGAGAAACTGCTCTGTTCTGTATGAACAATGGTTTATGTTGATAAAGTTTGCATATGTTGATGGATGTATCACTGGTTCGTACACCACTGATAACCTGGAAAGTACTTTCAATAAAATGCCATACACTTTCCAAACACCAAATCCGCATATAACCCTAAGTCATACAAAATATTGAATACTCTGTCCACAAAAGCCTCAAATTTAGCCAAATTTTCATTGTCTGACCATGTCATGTTTCTTGTAGCAAATGTTTAGTCGAATATGCAGTGTACACAGAACACTGAATGTATATTTATCAACCATAAGTTATTAACAACAATTGGCTAAATTTATGTACTATATACAACTTATAGTCAGTTTTTAAATGCTGATTAAGTTGTTGATATATGACAAGAAATGTCAAGTAATATTACACAGGTCGGCAAAAAAAAAAACTTTTTTTTTTGGCTCCCTGTTAAGATTCAGGGTGATTCTTATAGTTTTGTCATTGCTGAATCTGAGTATGACAACCAAATTGCCCCATAACCCACCAGTGTTAAGGGAAAGGGGATAAAATTTAAAAAAATGACATTTGTAATAAAAATGTAATTATTGGTTTCTAATTACAATACACAGTATCAAATAACAAATATCTCTATATCCTCAATAGAAAAAAATTCATTAAACACTCCCTTTTCTTATTTTGCCTCCTACATTCGCCAGTTGGGAGTCTCTCTTATAAGACTCCAGTAGCATTCAGCCAACATATTTGGACTCCCGTTTTCCTTTGTACCTCTTTTCAATTTGGGAAATATTCTGACGGAACTTTTCACCATATTCATCAGAGACAGTTTGCACTTTGTCAGGAAAAAAATCCAAAATTGGAATGCAGAACATGAAGTTTCAATGACATGTTACACCCCATAGCACCGTTTGATGAAATTAGTTCCTGCACATTTTCACTGTAATTTTCCACTTTTCCATTGTCCAGAAACTTTCTGCTGACATTTTAATGTGCCCACCAGCCTCTTCTTTCTGTAGAATTTAATTTTGTACTAATGTCTTGGTATTCAAACAGTTGTTTAATTTGTGAACCAATGAAAATTCCTTCTTTCATCTTGGCCTCACTTAGTTTATTTTGGAAAATTTTTCCCTTAAATAGGCAAACCCTTTGCTCTCTTTATCCACAGCTTTCACAAATATTTTTATCAAACTGAGCCTGATATGCAATGATGATAAATAAGATTTTTGGCTTATCCACTAAAGCAGGATGTGCCACATTCTTCTGACCTGGTGTTGTTTCTGAATGGAGTGGCCATTTTTTTTATTTTATAGTGGTAGTCCCTCGCTCAGCATTAAAAGCAGCAGAATTTAGTGTATCTGCCTTGCTGTAACTTGCAGGTCAGCACACATATTCCACAGGTGTTCTTCACAGCATATTTCTTGCAGTGAAACCTAAAGGTTCTTGTGCATTTCTTTCATGTGCAGTGCATGGGGCCATGGAATGGAAGGGAACTTATTTCCATTGTGGAGAAACATTGCCTTCAAAATGACGTTTAGATGGATCAATGAAAAGCCTCCATTGCCCAGAGGTGTGTTCAAGACGCAATTCTTCCACTAACTCTTGGATGTTATTTCATTACACAAGATCACTACCCACTGAGTAATACATTGCTATTTCTGACTGCCTCTTCCTATAAAATGATACTATTATTACCTTTCTCAAGAAGACTGTGCTGCTTAAGCCGTGATACAAGTCACTGAGCCTTTGTTTTGTCACTGTGATAAAATATTGGCATATTTAGCGTCCCTTTAATTTTCATTGTGATAATTTCACACTACAAATGAAAGAGATGTTAAACAGCAGACAGGACACCTTTTCAGTTTGAGATATAGTTGGAGACAATATTATTCTATGGATTTAAGTGACTTATATCAGTAAAAATAAATGAACACTATAAAAACCCTTAGGCCCAGCCCCTACTTTCGGTTTTTGGCCATTCAACTGAAGTTTCAACTGGTATCATTCAAATGGAGGGTGATATAAATATTTTATTCACACATTCAAGTTTGTACACCTACTTCCAATAAAAATCTATCAAATTATTTCAGGGACAAAACTGATGCCGACCAGTGTTATTTACTCATTCTCAAATAAATTAGCTCTTTAATTCTGAGAATTAAGCAACTCTTCAGAAATCTAGAAAAACCCTGAAACAAAACACAACAGGTTTTTCTTGGCTACTTTCCTTATAATTTAAAAATACTGGTCCAACAGGAATTTAAAACAGGTTAACTACATGTAGGACTAAATATTCTCCAATATCCAGATTATGGTCTTGTAAAAAAAAAACACTGTGTAGTTTCCTAGATCATGACATGTAGTTACAGTGACCTGCTGCCTCCATCTTCAGGACAGAGGAGTGATTCCTCCAATCAGAAGGGTGAAACAACAGGTGCATCTGAAAGATGGTACACTGTACCTATCTACATAGCTCCACCTCCACAATGCCAGTATTGATGCATGTAATGGTTTTACATTTTATGTTTCATGCATTAGGTTCAATTTCTTCAGGATTTTACAACACGCCACACTACACATGTCACTTCGATTCACTCATACGTTGAACCATAAATCTGCTAATTACGGGGTGACTTAAACACACTGCTATGTTGGTTTTATATGCTACTTAATTAAACAAAAATGATTATGTTGCAACAAGAAACTATTTGGACATCAAAGAAAACACTTTTATGAGATTTGAGGTTCTCATGGCACAGAGTATGAGACTGCAATCACGTGAGTTGTGATACTGTGTAGTTCGACTGATGGTGCTAATGTCTTGGTGCACATTGCTACCTCCATCCTGGGTGTACAGTCACTCCCACTAGCCCACAGGCAGATACAGCAGCATGCTGCAACACTACAAAGCATCACCTCCCAAAAGATTGTAGTGTCTGCTTATTTCTTCCTCAAATTTAACAGAATGGTTTTCACTCTGTACTGCTGACACACACTCTTTCCCCCACTCTGTAGCTACCTCTTGTCCAAGTGAGGTGTGGCTCAGTGTATGTATACATTGTAGCTCAAAAACATGTACACATATGCACCCAATGCATGTACAAGAAACATAATGAACTGTATTCATGGACATTTCACTGCATAGCAAATATCTTAAAAAAATACACATAACTGAAATGCAATAATCTCAAAGTGTTCGTGGAGAATTTGAAGAATATCTACAACTTTTATACTTATAGTTGATTGTACATAGTATCATACACAACTTAAAATGACGACCAATGAAACAAATTTCATATATAATGGCCAGAAAATAATGCTGAAAAGAGATGATATCATAAGATTTCAGGTTCTCACAGTGGTGTCGCTGAAGATGCAAGTCTGCTGGAATGTTACACCATGACACTGAGCAAGTGGTTAGCAATGTTTGGAAGGTGTGCAGTGCATTCTATTTCAAAAATGAAGACACTATTATCCTTCACAAAATTGGTCACTTCTTACCCAGGGACACAGTGTAACATTCCAGGACAGGATTTACCAAACTTTTTTGCTGGCAGATCCTTCTTGAATTCAAAAAATAACCACAGATCCACACACCCTTGCTCATGTAAATATGGAGTTTCTGGATTAAAGGTATCCAAAATTAAAAATTTGTATCTCAGAAATGATTTTAGACAGCTATGAACACATACCAGTAACATACGTAAAAATGCATTGCACAATTTGACCTTAACTGAAAATGACTGTTGCTCACTTCATGGGTTGGAGAAAGCTTCTTAATCTGATACTCTAATGGTCATACAAAATAAACAGATTAACAGTTAAAGATGTTTCACGATTACTTTTAAAAAACATAAACCCTTTAATTTAAAAAAAAGTATATTTCAAAGTAACCATTACAGAAATGGATACCCTGGGAATCGTTTGCAGATCCTGGAGGGTCCATGAAGCACACTGTGGGAACTACTGTCCCAAAACACTTGAATCTTCAGAGATGATTCTGTTGCATACTAACCTACAAATAAACTGTATTCTCAAATTTTGGCTCTCAAAATAGAACTAAATCAGATGAAAATGCAGTGAATTACCATGCATTAGCAGTTTGCAATCTTATACTCAACTGAATTTTCCTTTTTCACGACCCTTAGAATAGGAAAGGGGTGGTCTACTACTACTACTTCTACTAATAATAATAATAATAATAATAATAATCTAGCAGTACAAATACAGCAGAACTGAAACACATGAGAAATCTTGATCATGTATTATGCTGACAGAAAACTAAGTACCTGTTACAAAAATATACATCTGCTTTAGTATACATGTTTCCAGTCAGTATATTTGACTGCTAGTTACAACTGAAAACACAACTAAGCATAAATTGGGGAATAAGTGAAATAAATTTCCAAGTAACAAAACACACATTTCTTAACAAACAGAATATAAAGTATCCGCAGTGGCTATGCTTTATAAATTCACATACCCTGAAGAATTTACAGCAAATAAAATTCTTATTTTCTTTGACAATTATTGTCAGTTTGGAATTCAACACACAGTTTTTTTTTTAAAGCTGTCCATTCTGTACACTTTTTGTATAAGCATGCACCACTTATTAAGCCAACTATATGCACATTATTAATAAGTACAAACATTAAATCAGCTTCAACATGTTTTGGTACATGTGCACCATCTTCAGGGAGAACACAATGCCAGTTCTTAAAAACCAAATGCAACTGTGAAGCAGCTATTTGTGTTCTCCCTGAAGATGGTGCACATGTATTAAAATATGTTGCAGCAGTCCCCTTAATCTTGTACTAATGAAGAACGTGCATTTAGTTGGTACAACAATTGGTGCACACTCAATATATGCAGGTTTTCATTAAAAAAATCTAAAAAGTTTTAAAGAAAAATGTCAGTATATCATCAATATCAGTCTCAATTATCACATTTATACTTGTTGTTCTTACAAGGACTTATTTTAATAAAAAGCATGTTTCAGAGTCAGCATTTTACCCCACCTACTCAAAAGTATTTGGTGTTCATGTTAGGTAAGAAAGAAGTTGCATTTTATTTTCTAACACGTTCTCTCTATCAGCAAAACAAGATACATTTATCTTGTAGTAAGACATAATGTCAACAACTAGTAATAAAATATCAGGCTCCTGGCATAAATCAACATTGCTATTAATCTTGAACAGAGCTGTTAAAATCTACAACACGCAGTGCAAAGGACAAAATAAATATGATCTTTTGCCTGGTCACAACCACTGCTACTCACAGGGAATGTGACATTTAAGTTAAGCACACTTAGAAGAAATTAAACATATATGAATATATAAGTATCATTAAAAATTTCCTAGCATAACCAGCAGTTGAAATGGTACATATGTAAGTGCTAAATTAAGAAATTATATTCCACTTATTCAAAGGAGAAAAACAGGTATGAAAGAAAAATACCAATATACTAAGGACAGCAGTGCTCCAGTGAGACACACACAGACACACATACATCATACACAGAGACATCCATCACACATGCCTCTTCCAAAGCATCATGCGTCTGCCATGAGACAGAAATGCATTTCCAGAACCAATTCTGTGTTAGATTGTGCCAGGTTAAGTGGATCAAACATGAGAAACAAACAGACAGCTGTTCTCTTTCAATCAAATTACAGTATTATATCCATAATTAGTACTTAACTTTGTCTAGTAACTACAGCCTGTCACTTCCCACCAGGCAAGTGAGCAGTCAGCTTGAGTGGGCAATGTAAATACCATAAAATGGCCAATGAGAAGTGGCAACATATAGTTGCCAGACAAAATAATGACCCTATACTTGTGAGATGATCAAAATACTGTGCTATCATTGTAATAAATACAAAAGTTTACTTCAGTACATTATTTTAAGTGCCACAGTCAACTCACATTGTAGCAAAATATTTATTTTGGATTGAACAACTTTTATAAGTACAGGTGAACACCTCAGCACAGAATCTTACAACAGAAAAACATAAACACAGGTCATCAGAATTGGAACATATCTGATATATGGCTGGAATCCATTTTAGTGCTTGGTTTTAGAACTGTTTCTAATGCAAAAATAAATGTAGCACAATACATAATTTTACCAATGTAAATTTCAGTAGTTGGGTTAGTGAAGATGGTGCAGTGACTATGTTATGGGCTGGGCTACCCATTGTTTAATTCCTGGCTGGGAAAAGAACATTTCTCTCTATCTCTGAAACATCCTGACTGGCCTGAGGCCTACCCGGCCTCCTATTCAATGGGTGCTAGAGGTTATTTCCCCTAGAGTGAAGTAGCTGAGGTGTTTAATTGACCACTCACTTACTTCCATGCCAAGGCTAAGTCTGAGTAGAGCAATATGACTGCTCTCCCTATATGCCCTCATTGCAATCACAGGGCAAACTGTACCGTTAATGTGTAAAACAGAACATACATTTACCTCCTTTTAGTATGCAATAACACGTGCATTATACACACTAGGCACCGAAAATCTTTAAGTCTGAGACTGTTACCTGTTTGATGCATTTTACGGTCTAAATATTCATAAGCGATCATTAAATTTTAACATCAGAGTAGGGAGGCACACACATCTCATTTTCTGGTATGAAATTACTGAATTAAATGAGTAATCAAGGTAAGGACTTGTTTTTGTAATGAATGCTTTTAATTTACATTTTGCAAAAAATGACATAAATAGAATTGGTGTCATTTTTACAGCTGTTTCTACAAACAACTGAGTGGTGTGGGAAGTTACAGCTTGCAACAACCTACAGGATGGGGTGGAGGGGCACAATGTTCACTGTCAATTATGAATTATTACAAGAGAAGACCCTATGGCTTGGGAAGGGGTAAACCTTATTCTCCTTCATTCTTGATTAATATAATATTATAGCAGGCCAGGTAGCTCAGTCGGTATAGTGACTGACTACGGGCTGGATGGTCCGGGATCGAATTCCGGTGAGGACAAGATTTTCTGCATGTTCAGACCGGCCCTGGGGCCCATGCAGCCTCCTGTAAAATGGGTACCGTGTCTTTCCCAGGGGTAAAGTGCGGCCAGGGCGTGCTGCTGACCACTCACCCCCTTCTAGTGGTGTGGTCATGGAAGAGTAGAGCTATACCTCTAACCACCCTCTGGGCCACACCAGGCCTGTAGCGAGATCACTTTACCTTTTTTTTTTAATATAATAACTAAAGAGCCTATGGACTGCAAAGGCAATATTTCTTCTTAATTATGTGTACAAACGAAGAGCCTGAGCACATTAAAAATGTTTCACCACAATATCTGTAGTATATAAGGATGGGTAGGCCTATGGTATTGCTACAGACACTGACTAGCATAGGTCTAATCAAATTAAACCCCTGGGCCACTGGACAGACTGCTCTTAATTTGTGTTTTCTCACTATCAGCGCTATTAGAAACAATTCAAATAATCAATTCAACTACATTATGGGTGCTGTTTCCAAAATCAGAACTGGAATCATAATCCACAACCATTAGACAACGAAAAAGTTACTCTACCAACAATATAATTCACATACCAAGAAGTGAAGCCATTAACATAAAATAATCCAGTAGCAGATACTAAAAGGAAAATGTTGAGTGTCACCAAGCATGTGATCAAAATAGACTGATTAAGGGTAGTAAGGAAAACTGCCGAAAACTACCCAGAAGATAAAATTTAAAAGGCTCTGGCTAAGATGTAAATTGCAAAGAATGAATCAAGACAGCTGTATGTAAAGAAATGGTACCAAAGGCAATGGTACAAAATATGGGCACCTGTCATAAAGTGAACCTGCTTCTTACAGGGCCATAGATTCAAGGAATATGGAGACAATGATTTTCCATCATAGAAATTAATAACTTTATCACAGAATATATGGTCACCACATGTGCACATTCATTTTTAAAGTATTTCGAAGTGACTACAGAAAAATGCTGAACTTGGTCATGTCTTTCTTTTCATATACTTCTTTACTTTATAATTACATCCATAATGTGTTTGACTTGGTTTTGTATCAAAATAAAATACCTTCACCAACCAAACATAAAATATTCAATAACCTGGTAGTACAATGTTGAATTAACACAGAACTGACTAAAGTAATATTTCAGTAAGTGTTAAAAAACATTATTACAATAACTTCAGCTATAAAGAGTCAACACCAGAGCATTTCTTATCAGAAATTTATCCCTTTTTTTTTTTTAATTCATGTGCAAATTTTGCATATAGATGTGCAAGTAAAATTTTCTCAAAAAAGTGATTAGGATTGTGTATCTTAAGGAAATATGCTGTATGAATTCCAAATATCAAATTTATTTAAAACTTCTACTACACTCACTTTGTTTTTACTTCAATCCTGACATATTTGAAAATTTTATACTCAAGTTTATTTGGCTGAATTTGAAAACTTTTGATGCTGACAATATTTTGTCAGTGCTATACATCATGTCTTTGATCAAATGTATAACAACAGACGTTGCCCCAAATCATGTAAACTTGAATACTATCAAAGATTCAAGTCTTCTGGGATGTTACATCACAACAACTACTAAACAGTTACTGATGTTTCAAAGGACTGTGGTTGCCCCATTTTCAGGGTGAAGCAGTATAACATGATGAATGCATTATGATGCTTCAGAACATTGGAAACTGTTTACTAGCTGATGCAGTACAACATCCTCTGTAAGATTTAAATATTCAGCAGTACTGCTGTGAGAACTCAACTATGACATGAATATTATCAGTCAGGGATAAATCAAAACATACGAACATTATAGTTTCCACTGTTAAACCACATTACTACTTAAATATATTTAGAGAACAGTTTTCTGTTTGCTTGGAGTGAATTAAGTGACATGCACACAGGAAGATCAAAACACCAACACACCTGCTGTGGTGAACACCAGACTTATAAAAGACATGCTATTCCACGAAAGCAACATCATGTCAGTTCAATCAATTATTCAGTTTATGCAATAATTAACAGCTGTATTTCTTCACAATGTAACAGTTAGGTTTTTAAACGATACGTTTCTCATATTCTGACTTTCAACTTGTTCAATTTTTCATATAAATTATAAAACTGTGCTACTAGAGCAAGGTAATCAAGACATTCTTGGTATTTGTTATGTCAAACTTCTTGGTATTTGTTATGTCAAACTTCCAGACTTCTTTGTGGAAGTAAAGTACAGATCTCTGTTTTAAACTAACGTCAGCAGTTTCATATTATTTCCAACACAAAATATGTCTAATACAACCCAAGTGCAGTGCCTTACTGTTTATGCCACATTATTCACCAGCTCCTACCTCTTATATTACTCATATTTATTAAACTTATAAGCGTTCTGAACCATAAATATCAACATTTCAAAAGATGGATGTTGCCTTAAATTATACATCTTGTTTATGTCCAGTGTTTTGAGTAAACACAACATTAACTATTTTCAAATTATGTGTGCACAAGAAGAATCATAAGTTATATCAAGATATCATGTGACTAATATGGGTCACTAGTAATGCCAACATCCCTGATGAAACCAAAAAGAAAACTGCTAAGCCACAAGCAAATGTGTGAGAGGATACACCCGACAAGTGGACATGGTCTGAAATAACAAAGTACAGACAATGGCATAGAACCCACAAAATGTTAAGATCCCAGAAAATTATAACTCCAAAACAGAGAACCCACAAACTAACAAGCGTGATAGGCATCAAACCCATGCAACTATGTGTGACAGACACAGAACCCACAAAGCACCAAGTGTGATAAGCATGGAACTCATACAAATGTAACTCCAAAATACAGAACCCACAAAATTTTGTGGGACAGAGAACCCACAAATCCAGCACGATAGGCTTGGAATCCATACAATTATGTGATGGACACAGAACCTATAAACCAACAAGAGTGATATGCATGGAACCCATACAATTATGTGTGATAGAAACAGAACCCCTGCACCAACAAGTACGATATACATGCAATCTATACAACTATGTGTGACAGACACTGAACTTACAAACCAACTGGTGTGACAGGAATGGAACCCATAAAATTCTGTGCGACAGACACAGAATCCACAAAAAGGCAAGTGTGACAGAGACATAACCCACAAAATGACAAGGACGATAACCACAAAATCTAAAAAAGACATGTCATAGGCACAAAATCCATAAAATTGCAAGTCTATTAGAGAAATAACCAACTAACAAATGTGAATGATAGGCACAGAAGCCATAAAAAGCTAAATGTGACAGACACAGTACCTACAGATCCTTTTCACTGCAAATTTATACTACTTAATTTTGATTAACTTGTTACTATACTCCTTTAAGCAAATGAAGAAATATTTGAACATATGTGTGCACAACTACCAGAGATGTAGCTGGTCTGTTACATATGTAAAGATATTGTGTACAAATACCTAAAAAGGATTCTACATTTAAACTATATTACCTTTTTAACTTCAAATTTAACTTTATATTCATATTAAATAAAATTATGACCTTTAATAGCACACTGTGTGCTTAACACAAAATGGTGACTCTGTTCCTATCGCATATTATTCACTGCTTACAGTATCCTAATAGGATATGACATTCTCCAATTTCTCAAAAGTAATATTTAAGTTCTACAAATTAAATTACAATTAACTGTTATTTTAATATTTATTGCAATAACACTATTAATTAACTAACAGTGATTTTAATCCCTTTACTGATTTACATAACATAAACTTTTCTTCAAGGAACAAGTATTCAATCTAAAAGAGGTAAATCTGTGGCATTTATGAGACAGTATCTCAGTATATCAATGAAACTTTTAATCTGTTTTGCCCTTGTTACGTAGTGTGTTACTAACAAGTACGATGACTCATATGAACATACATGTGTACACACAGAGATTGTAATGGTTATGCCCTCTAAAAATTCTGTTAGAAAGGATGAAGAGAAGACCTTACAAAGACATCATGGTTAAAAATCAGTTTGCAGCCTGCAGAGGCTTTGGGGACTTACATCAGTTTAAAGGCTGCAGAGGCTTTGGGGACTTCCATATGAACCACGTGCAACTGCACATACAGCTGTAGGGTATTATACCCATCAAACCATATACATACCTGTTCACACATTTCAAGTTGACAACTAATAAGCATCTTTGCATCAACTATAAGCCTCAGACGCTGCAGACCACACAGAAGCTGCATTTCACAATGCCACTGCACAGTGGACGCATGAATTTGTGATGGAAGAGCAACACTAGTAAGTGCAATGAAATTCAATAATCATAACAACGATGGCAATGATAGTTTACAGAAAAGACCATGGTAAAAAGAGAGTTCCAGTATGAATGAACTTTGAACTGTAAAAGTGATGTACACAAATACAATCAATAATGATTGCACAGTGTGCCAAAGATGGCAGCATGCAGCACATGAAGTATTAAGGGGTCTGTACTGTGCATTTTAGGGTTGACCAACCAAACAGCTCTTCTGTTGGCTCCACTCAGAAAATGACCTTTTAAAGATCTCCCTTTCCCCTTTACACCTTTATTTCTAGCCAATCTCCCAACAACCCAGCAACAATTCTCTCTCATTCATCCTGTCCCCTGTTTCTGCCTAAATTTTCTCCATGTACATCATGATTTCAAAGGCAATTGGATCATTTAAAATGTCAGTCCACATCTACCATAACTCACGGCACCACATCCCACAAGGCAGAAATGTTCATTATCACTAAACACTAAAATAACTTTTACTCCTAATGCTTATGCCCCTGGACGCTTACAGGAAACATGTCTCTTCTGAGAATCTACAATTAGAGTGGCCAGGATTTGATGAGGCAGTATCATTTCGTCTATGGTTACATGTTATGTGACGAAGACTATATTTTTATGCATGAACAGGCACAATGTAATACACTGAAAACTACCATAATAAGTTGTGACAGTGGACACTTGGCCTTACCATTAATTCTGCAACAATGTCAAATGTTTTCACAAAACAACAAATACTCTGAAAATCCACCATGAGATTGTAGTTAATTAAAACGAACGTGAATAATCATTGAACTGACACTGCAAAAAGTTATGAGATTTGAATTGATTCAATTAGAAAATACTGACTTCTCACATAAATAAATTAAAAAAAACACCCAAAGTCATTGACCCTCTTGGTGGAAATGCATTGCCACAAGATGCACAACATGCTTCATGAACATCTATCTCAGCTTAAACCCATCAACCAGCCACAAATCAGTCAATCAACCAGTCAACCATCCATCCAATCATCAATCATATATATGACAGAATGATGTACAGGAATAAATGCTCCAACATCAAAACACCTAACATCACTTCAACATTGTGCTCACAAACATTCAGATGAGCATTTATAGCCCTGTCAATCCTACCATATACAATAGAAAAACATCCTAAAATATCTTTCACTACCTGCAAAAGAAATGTATTTAAAACACTGAACCGCAAAAAACACAGTTTACATTATTACTCAGTTCTTCATATAGTATTACCATGTGCACACCTGTTTTAATAAAAGTGTAAAAGCCTTACACGAATGTACAACTGTGTGTGTGTGTGTGTGTGTGTGAGAGAGATAATAATAAAAAATTAATTTGTGACTCTTATATAAAGTAACTGACACACATATAAGTTAATAATGCATTCAAGTAATCAGAAATAATCTGACTTCCATGAACAAGCTGGAAACATTACTTGAAGTAACAGAAATTACATTACACCTGTACTTCAAACACTTATCATGTACAAGAAAATACAATGTAACATGATTATGGTAACTATGTATTAATGACTGTGAATATAATACAATATATCCGAATACATATGTTGGTCTCGAAGCTTATGTTTCCTTTTACAGTGTTTGTGTGATGGCAGAAATCCAGGAAACATGCAAAAATGGTGTGGAAGGTCATGTTTGTAAGATATTGCAAAGTAATTAGCAATAAGCATTTTACAAGTAACTGTATGTGTGCCAAATGTGTTCAAACCAGTGGTTAAAGCAAATAAGAAAACAATAAACCTATTCAGTTCCACTGAGGTAATATTAAAAACTTTTTTTTTATAATAAAAGATTAAAACTGCTTATTTTCAGGACATCCTTCCAAAACCTTTGCCCATGAAAAAAAAATTAAACAAAGATCATGAAGCCTCTAGCAGTTTGTAAGCCTTAAGTACATATAGCCTGCCAATATTCAAAATGTCACCAAGGCCAAGATATTACAGGTTCAACTACCAATAAGCCCAAAATGCAATCATAAGCAAGAAGCTTTACTTAATAATGAAAACATCTTCTACTAATTTGTTCTGTTGTATGTACATGGAAGTAAAAATTATGAACTCGGCAACTCCGGACGACACTTCTTCAAAGTATCTCATAGCATGACATAACACTTCAAGAGCCCAATTTCTCATCTCAAGTTATGTTATGGAGCCTTGGAGGACATTTTCTTTACCACAGATTGAAAACCACTATCTTTATATATATATATATATACATAAGTATGCTTGGAAAAACAAAGCATTTTCTTTCAGGTCACATACGTAGAGAATGAAGTTCAATAAAGTAACTTAGTGTCAGCTAATAATCAGTAACATAAACAGCATTATTATGTTGCACAATATTTGTACCTCAAGTTCAGTTAGGATGGTAAAGGAAGTTCTTATATAAGAACCATGTAAACTGGGCATGTATTCTGCAGTACAAGACTGTAACATCCTCTATGACTCCCACGCATCACCACCATATCTACGAATTCTCAGCTACATACTGTCAACAGCAACAACAACTGATGGACTACATCAATTATAAATACTGACTTACCTTCATCATAAGCAGCAAAGTGTTAAACACAATGAGCATCATGATGAAATATTCAAATGGAGTTGACACAACAATTCGCCAAACCTTGTATTTGAAGCTGTTTCTTTTGCTGGGCATGTATCGTTCAAGTGGCCTGGCCCCAATCGTAAAGTCAATACAAGATTTCTAAAAGCAAATACAAATAAATGAAGAGATTAAGTTATTCCTGTTGCACTCTTTTATTACTAGAAGGACACTTGTTTCCCATTATCCTATAACAGCACAATGATCTACCCATACATGTTCCTTTGTAAACTGCAAATCATTAAAAATTACACAGAACATACCAACAATCTTATGGGTTTCAACACTGTATTACTAAGACTGCAACTAAGGTACAACCAAAATGCGCATTACTTGGAAAGATAAACACACAAAACTTCAGTCTGCACCCATGTAGCAGCCCACTGCACACTGTCCCTTCCATACAGTGACATATATCACTACTGCAAAATGGCACTTAGGCCATGAAGGGATTTCCACGTTAACTCCATGTGACACAAAATCCGATGTTAGGACAATGACAGTCTTTGCATTAGTATTGGAGGTGTCCACAACATAAACCACCTATTGCGATAGATCAGGATCTAAGTCTTAAGGGATATGATACTGTGACAGTTCTTCAAAACTCAAGGAACAACTAATCAAATTACATAGCATGGTACACCACAGAACTTACATCTGCAGCAACACTGCTGTAAGAACCACAAATCTTGTATTGTATTGTTGTTTTGGGCATTTTAAATTACTTCCTAGCAAACTGCATCCAATTTCTGCAGATTATGCAAAAATGGCTCTTTGATGTTTCAGACACATTCACTGTCAGGTTGTACTCCTCCTCCTTTCTAAACAAAACTCCCATTCACAAACTACTGAAATCATCTAACTTGGTGGATCTATCCAGCACTTACACACTCTCACAAAAGGTTCTTTTTCATGCACACCAACACACAAAACACCCTTCTATACAATGCTCTGTATGAAGCTCTACCTAACAGTCAAAAGGCTTAAACTAAGAATTTTAATGTGATAATTGCTAACTTTATGCACTTACATTTTTGCTTTAAAAATGCTTTAACTGACAGGATTTGGCATTTTGACAGTAGTGCTACTGAAAACTCAGGAATTCTGGTGTATGAAACAATTCAACTGCAATTGTTTACCAGTTAACACAGTGTAACATCCCAGAAGACTTTAATTTCCATTCCCAGATCAACAGAAAATCAAAACTGTAACCATAATTTTTCAAGAAACTCCCAATTAATAACAAGCGAAAGGTACAAGAGAGTTCTGTCTTTTATATACAAAAGGAACAAGTGACTGCCACATTCTATTTTTTGCCCTCTGTACCATATGTACTTCACTTAACACAAATCAATTAATAAGACCATGTGAGACCCCAAAAGACTATACTTAATTAATGTGTGGATGTAAGTTAATATGTCTATTATATAAGCTCAATAAGGTGAACATCACAATTCTAAAAGGATATGTCAATTATTCAAACAGGTCATAAAAAGAAAAACTGCTATTTTGAATAAAAGTCACATATACAGTAAAAACACTTGCAGAAACACAACAAAAGAATCAACACTATTAGATGATTTGTCGCCTGATTTTAATATTATTTAATTGTTTGAAAACTGAAACTAAAAATACATTCCTGTATGAAGAGACCAAATGACTGATCAATCCAGTCAGTCAATAAAAATACCTTCACCTCTCAAGAATCCTTGAAGATCCATATCGGTACAAGTCAATCTTCCAGATTACAGTCAACTTGTTTTAGACAGTTAGTGTTTAACTGCACTATTATTTAATATCATATTGGAAGCTTTTCCGTACATCTAACTTCCTCATATTCTGTAACATTAAAGTACAGAACTTGGTAATATGCCAAACAACTTTTACCTGGTTCTTATCAATCTCTCCATCTTGTAACTCAGCCTCGCCTTGTTCTTGGAAAGTAATGATAATCAATGCTACGAAGATGTTAACAAAGAAGAATGGAAATACTACAAAGTAAACGATGTAAAAGATGGACATCTCAATGCGGTAGTTCTGGACGGGACCACGGTCATCTTGTGTGGCAGCCATTGAGTTGTACAGAACCCTGAAAAGGGAAAAGAGACAATCATCATCACATCTGCTTCTATATTGCCATTTCTCCTCTGTTTAACGTAACAGTGATCCTTCCCAAAGTCATATATTCCACACTTCAGATTTCTCCTTATCCATAAATTCTCACATATTCTACAAACACCTGCCTACTGCTGTCATAAAACAATCATGACTGCCCTTCACCTACACTGCTTTTCTTTTTGTTCTGTTACATGATCCTAAGGGAGAGAAACAGCTCTTTAACTGTACCAGACTTGCATTAAATTAAAAAAAAATTAAATCATAATGAATTCTTAAAGATACCACTCTTCTGGGATGTTATGTAATATCGAGCATTTCAGATCACACTGCCTTCACTTCAAGAAGAATGTTTCACCTTCAACTTCCCACAACATATGTTAAAAGAAACAAGCAAGCAAGCACTGGATACATTTACTTTTAAAACTTTATGAAACCATACCATATGTCAAAAGAGGCATTCCATATAACACAATTTTGACCTCTTCTGCAACCTCTAAAATTTAAATAATGCCTCCAACAATCTAATTAAGTACCCAGTTCTACTTGTTCTCTCTGTAATTCTTGCCTGCTATTTATTATTACTGATTACTGGTATCCGCATAATATGCTCTACTGCTTAATTAATCCTGTCTGGATGGGCAGAGAAATGCACTCTGGCATCTGGCAAACAAGGTCATGACAGATCAGTTTTGTGTCTAGTAATATAAAGTAAAAAAAGGATGTCACACTTCACATTTATATTGTTTTTTAAACTATTAGGAAATTTAGAAAAAAACATTATAAATGTGCAACATTTAAAAACATGCAATACAACACCAGTGTCACATTACAATCACATTACACTTTTAAGACATGAAACATGAATAATGTGCTGGTATGGCAACTAACCTCAATTTAGAAAATGACAATACACTCATATGGTATTCAGAAGCTTACATGTAGAGTGAATGAACCACAAATATGTAAGCCAGAACAGAAACACACCAACAAATTTTAACAAGAAGAGTAGGAGATCAAACTGGCTGCAACAACAATCTTTCCAGTATGTCATTTGGCTGTGAACAACACCTATAGTCAAACACGAATACATGGCAATCACCCTGAAAGGGTAGAACCATATCATGAAAACGTGTGAGGGAGAGAAGGTACAGTTCCATGCATGTTTCAACCTGGCACTAGATGGAGATAAGTAGTTAGTTTCACACTCTGGTTACTTCATATCCAGGGGAACACTCCCAAATACCCTTCGAGCATGAGGATGTGGGGGACCCCCCAACTGGTCTGGATATGGTTACAGATAGCCCCTGCCAGGAAATGAACCCCTGTCATCCAGCCCACAGTCAGTCACTGTACTGCTTCAACCAATGGTAAATGGACATTAACATTACGACATTACCATTGAGCCCAACACATAATATTCACACTGCTGTTTGGTTGTGTTATTGTATAGTATGCTTGATGCTTATCTCTATTGTCAGGTTCAGTTCATAGCCCACACAGAACTAGGGTGTCAACTCACTCACCCACCATACTTATGCACAATCAGGGTATTTTTATATACTTCGACAATGAACAGTAAATATAACTACATTGTGAACTCTGTCCCCTATACAACACTGCACAAGAAAACTAATTACCTCTACCATTATCACAAACTATCAAGTTTTCAAAACACTTCATCGGCATGAATTATGTTACTTGCTGGCATTCACGGTTACTTAAATTTTTATAGATGTAGCACACAATCAAAGACACAAACATTTTCAATAAAAACATAACATGTAAAAATAATCATGTACTCACTGTGGCCAACCTTCTCCTGTTTGCACAGCAAACAGAGTCAACATGGCTGCGATCACATTGTCATAATGGAAATCCTGGGTCTTCCACTCTCTTTTATGTACCTTAGGTTCATCACCCTCAAACACAAAATACCAGCCCCTGGAAAAGGAGTTTGTCATTTGTGTAGTGTCTTGAATACATTAAATTTGTCAGACATAACTTCCAAGTTTCACATGACTGCCTCATTTGTACATGCCAACTTAGAAAGAACACTGCATACACACTATGTAAACATGTTTAAAACCTTTCACCATAGCACAATTCACATGTTTGGAAGTTTCTTTATTGCCAACAAAATGAAAGCCAAATAAATGTTTATTCCATCCACATTACCACTGTATATGCTACAAAAATACAACATTATCAACAGTGTCAACAATCATCCTAGACCTCTGAACATGTAACATTTAGAACCATAAGCAAACAGTGACACTTTCACTCTGCCTCATAGGATTGAGAATTTATTATGTTGGCATTACTAACTGTAGGAAATTAGAAGTATGGAAATGAGGTGACATCCAATGGAATAACGTTCATACCGCTTTTCACAAACATCAGACAAGTGGTTTTAAATTTTAATGGGTGTGACATATGCCTACAAGAAAGTGTGCACACAGCATAAATAACCTCACAAGCTTACTTTTTAGGAAGAAAGGCAAGCTAAAATTTCTAGTTCCTGGACCATATTTTTATAATTCAGAACATTACAAACAAAGTTCTCTGATTCAGTATCAACTTGCCTGAAAAACTGTTTACTGTTACTCTGTTATAACACACACAGCAACAAGAAATGAGATTTTCTGACCGTGTAAACAAAACTGCTCAGTGTTATCAACTTTCGAATGTAGTTCTCAGTTTCACCCTTATGCAGCAGGTTGAAACGACCACCACCTACTGTACAAATTTTCAAGTTTTCCCAACAGTTGTTGCTCAAATGATGGTCATCTTTTGCATTCGGCACTATGTGGTATGTACAGACATTTCAAATAAACATAATGCCACCATCTTCAGGGTGTGTGATATGTGTCACGTGAATGCTGAAGTGACACCACAGGAGAAAATGTGTCAGTCACACATAAACTCTCAACTCTCATTGTCTCAGGAAAATCCTAGCTTCTCTTCCCATCCTCCATAGCTGTGATTGACCAAATTCTCTCAAAATTTCCTATATAACACATATTTTCTTCATCACAACATTTCAGCAACCATATGGAGTCACTATGAAGATAGGGCAGTATATTCTTCCAAAACATCAGAAAGTTTAATCTGTGATTAAACTTTCTAGTGGTGCTGAAACCAGTAGAGATGACCATAACTTGAACTGTATTATCTTATGTCTTGAAATAGAAGTAAACATGTACTTAACGAGTTTCCTTGATTTTGTAACAAATGAACAAATGAATGTCTTGTGGTTTTATAATGCTCAGTGCATGTCTTTGTCTGAGCTCTCCTGCCCTTCCTTAACCTTTGAATGCAATGCCAGGCTATTTCACCTTCATACAGAGCAGTAACCAATATGTACATGCTGGCTGTGTGTGTCAGTCAGGGAGGAGAATGACACTACCATAAATAAACGAAGTGTCATGTCTCTATGCAATGAAAAGTAACAACACCAATAACATATAATGTTCCCTTTGAAAGGTATGAAAGCCACATAACTATAGCCAGGCAAATTGATATGGCACAAAGCTACTTGAGAACAGGGAGTTAAGGAAGATATATGGACCTAACAGGAATGAGGTAATAGGAATGGAAAAGACTATACAATAAGGAGCTTATTATCTGTGCTCCTCATCAAATATTATTCAGGTGATTAAATCAAGCAGAATGAGATGGGTTGGGCATGTGGAACATATAGAAGACAGGGGAGACACACAGGGTTTTGGTGTGGAGACCTAAGGGAGAGGGACCACTTGGAAAACCTAAATATTATGGAAGGATAATATTAAAATGGATCTTCAAGAAGTGGGATAGAGAGACATGGATTGGATGGATCCGTACCAGGACAGGGGCAGGTGTTGGGCCCATGTGAGTTTAGTAATAACCTTCGGTCGGTCGGCCGGTTGGTCATTTTAAATCTGACAAATTATTTCATCTAAAATGCAAACATTAGGTAATGCAACAACCTAAGTAATGAAGGCAATTTCCTAAAAAATGGTAAATTTGAAGGGGGGGATCAATTACAAACCAATTTACTATAAATGTGTGTAAACACATTATTTAAAATCCAAGCAATAATTCATTAATGAACAATCCTTAAGCCAAGCAATAATTCATTAATGAACACTCCTTAAGCCAAGCAATAATTCATTAATGAACACACCCTAAGCTAAGCAATAATTCATTAATGAACACACCCTAAGCTAAGCAATAATTCATTAATGAACACTCCATACTCTTCGCACACCAGTCTCTAAAGAAGGGTATAATTAATTTGAAGGCCACAAGTGAAGTTCAGGGGATAGATCTTTGGCCTATAGCAAACACTATGATGTCTGACATTCTTCTAAATTATACATAAAACTTTAGTTTGCACTTCACAGAGAACACATTCCATATCCACTATAAAGGCCAAATAGCTAATGCTGTTTACAAAAGTAATTGATGTAGGTTCTGAGATCCATACAAAGACGAAATGCAGAGTTTTTTAATGTTAGAGCAAATGGTACATATAGTAACCAATGGGCTTTAAAAGGTTAACTGACATAGTAATTTTAAACATTATTGTGATTTATATGATATACTCACTGGCATTCTTGTTCTGTAAACTTGCTTTTATCAGAGCAGTAGAAGAACTTCCCATTAAACAACTGAACAGCAATGACAGCAAAGATGAATTGGAACAGGATGTACACAATGAGAATATTGATGACATTCTTCAATGAGTTGACCACACAATCAAACACTGCCTTCAGCTTGGGCACACGTTTGATGGTTTTGAGTGGACGCAGCACTCTCAAAACTCGGAGGGATTTAATAGTCGACAAGTTCTGTCCGGCTTTGCTTCCGCTGTGAACATAATCAGATGTTATCAACACATAAACCGCAATAATAAATATGGGGGAATTTTAAATCCAAAACAATAAATATGATCCCACTATAATCCAAAAATTTAAATGCCCATCACTTAGTACAGCAGTCTTCTACCCTTCAATCCACGTAACACTTGTGATTGAAGCTGAAGCTTTGTGGCACTCCTGTACAGTAAACGCGTACTTCTGGGATGCAAATGTGAAACAGAACTCCTAATACACAGCACTTTATTTTATACAATAAAATAATTACATCCAGATATATAGTGGTGTCAATAAAGATCAACGAGCCAAATGTGGGGTCTCGCTTCTCGTTAAAAAGAAATATAAGAAATGTATAAAGGAATGACAATATATCGATGAACGAATAGTACAAGTACAAATGCGATTGAATGGACATGACGTGAACATCTTAGGAATCTATGCTCCAAATGAAGATGCAGATGACAATCAGAAAGAAAATTTTTACAGC
>Ga0131853_10001204_pt1 | contig 46748 bp, 56 predicted proteins | sample TergutLab28metaG_FD_92764 | JGI IMG/M metagenome (GOLD analysis project Ga0131853, IMG submission 92764) | Labiotermes labralis P1 segment gut microbial communities from Petit-Saut dam, French Guiana - Lab288 P1 (version 2) (version 2) | ecosystem: Host-associated > Arthropoda: Insects >... | reverse complement strand
TTTGCTTTCTATTTCCGGCATGCCCACTGCCTAAAACTACTGTAATCAAATTTAAGTCACGTTTAACACTACCAACAAAACAATGACCTGCAAGTCCTGTAAATCCTGTTTTCACACCATAAGCACCTTCAACTTCATCTAAAAGTCTATTCTTATTTACTAGAGAATAGCTTCTTTTATTGCTAGTTGCGTGGCAGTGTCTAGAAGTAATTATTTCCACAAATTCTTCATTTTTTAATGCTTCTTTTGCTATTATTGCCATATCGTAAGCTGTTGAAAAATGTCCTTCAGCGTCTAGTCCACTTGGCGTTTTAAAACTTGTATTATAAGCACCCATTTCTTTCGCACGAGCTGTCATAAGTTCGCAGAAATCTTCTACACTACCTGAAACGTGTTCTGCTATTGCAACTGCTGCATCATTAAAAGAGTTTAACATAAGTGCATGTAACAAGCATTCTAATTTTATTTCCTCACCACTACTTAAATCCATTCTTACCCTAGGTTGTGAAGCTGCAAGTCTAGAAACAGTTACTATATCATCTAAATTGGCATTTTCTAGTGCTACTATTGCAGTCATTATTTTTGTAGTGCTTGCCATAGGGAGGTGTTCATAGGCATTTTTCTCCCATAATACCTTTCCTGAATCGGCATCTAACAAAATTGCTGCAATTGCTTGTACTTCTATTTCCTCAGCTTTAAAAGCTATTGGAGTAATAATTAAAAATATCAAAAAAAGAATAAATGTTTTCATGCAATTATTCTTTACAATTTACTTTAAATTATTCATAACACAAAAAGTCTTAAACAATAGTTTAAGACCTTTTAAAGAATTTATTATTATAAAAAACATAAAATTCTGCCCGAGATCGGACTTGAACCGATACGAGGTTGCCCTCGCAGGATTTTAAGTCCTGTGCGTCTGCCGATTCCGCCACTCGGGCATGGGCAGTTATAAGATAGCAAATATTTAAAAAAGCATCCTATAAATTGAGCATCTTCAATAAATGGTCACTGTAGGACTCGAACCTACGACATCCTGCTTGTAAGGCAGGCGCTCTCCCAACTGAGCTAAGCGACCCTATTATTAAAGATGCCCCTACGATCCTGAAGGGACTCGAACCCTCGGCCTCCGCCGTGACAGGGCGGCGCTCTAACCAACTGAGCTACAGGACCAAATTTAATTTGTGAGCTGAGATTAACAATTTAATTACTTCCCCAACCGACAAATATTATTATACACTATTCTTAGAAATTTGTCAAGCTTTTTTTTAAAATTTTTTTAAAATTTTTTTAAATGCTTGTTTTATAAGATTTTCCAGAAAGCTACAAAACTCACGACGAGAATTGAACCCGTGACCTCCGCCTTACCAAGGCTGAGCTTAACCATAACCTGTTGTTACCTGATATGCTTGATAATCCGCCTTTGTGCATGTCTTCTTCCATCTAATTCTATTGTGAAATCAGATTTTGATTACAGTTTTGATTACAGTATAAGTATAACATATATTAAGGTGGCTGTCAATACTTTGAGGACTTTTTTTTACTATAATGTAGATATAAAAGAAAAAGCTCTCATTAAGCAATTGACGACTGAGATGGATGTTCTTACGATTGCTTGTGGAGGTGGTAGTCCTGTTTTCTCTTCTGATGATTCATTGGTTTGTATCCGTTTGTCAAGCATAAATTTTTAGACGCATACGAAATAACAAAAAAAAATAAGCATAAAATCCCTATTTTAAAAGGGTTTCTAATGCTTATTTTTTTAAATTTCTTTTTTATTTAAATTTTATTGTTTATCGCTATTTCTTCTATCCATTCCAAAGGTTTTTTTATTATTTCTGAAATTGTTGACTTATCAAAACCTTTCTGCAACATTAAAATAGTTGTTTCTTTTTTTTCCTTGCTCTATGCCTCTTTCTTCTCCAAGTTTGCCTAAAACTCTTACTGCTGCATTATCTTCTAATATCGCCATATTCTCCTCCAACACTTTTTTAAATTCTTCATCACTATAACACACTTTACGGAATTTTTAAAGTATTTTTTTTATTTTTTAAAATTTGTCTTGTACTTTATTTACATAATAATTTACTTTACATAAATCACTGCTTTTTATAGGCTTACCACCTATACATATCACCTATTTCTACTATCATGTCTATAAACTCATTTTGTTCTACATTGCCCATAGAAAGTCTTATTTGTTGCAACATTCGCCGCACCCTGCCTTTCATTTAGGTCGTTGAAAAAAACAACATAAAAATTAACAAAAAAATTATAACACTTAAAAGTTAATATTTTATTGATAAAAAAATTAATAATACTTGAAAATCGACGTTTTTTTTGATATAATTAAAAAGAAAAAGAGAAAAAAAGAGAGAATAATATAAAAAAATGAAAACAGCTGAAAATAACAAACTATTTAAAACTTTATGATGTAGATGGTAGAAAAAGATCGTATATTAAGAAAATATAGATTTTAGCTATGTAAATCCAATGTTAAAAGAGCCAGAAAACAAGAATATCAACCAAAACTTTAAGACGTCTCACGAAAGAATTAAGAAAATAGTTGTATTATACACAGTTTGAGCTAAGCAGAAAAATTCCAGAAAAACGGATAGAAATAGTGAACTTAAACGAAGAAATAGAGTATAGCAAAAAGTTAGTTGAAATAATAAAGCAAGGAATAGAAAAGAATTATACAGAAAAATCAAAAAGTCACTAAAGAAAGTAGAAGAATTACTAGAAAATGATAAAATCAAGGAAATAAAATCTATAGTTGATGAAGATGCAAAACTAGGACATAAAAGTGAACACAACAGATTTTTTGGTTATAAAACACATATGGCGATAACAGAAGAAAGAATTCTTACAGGATTAACAATAACAACAGGAGAAGTAGCAGGAGATACGGCATATTCAAGTAAAAAGAACTTGAAATATACTAAAGAAAAATATAAAATTAATATCCAAGCTACACCTAATTATTTCACAAGGTTAAAGACAATCAACAAATATATATATATCAATGTCCAGCTGGAAATTTAGCAATAAGAAAAGCAGTGACTGGCAATAAAGGCGGATCTAGAAATCAAACGCTAACACATTATTTTGACATAGAAAATGCAAGATATGTCCCCATAAAAATGGGGCTACAAAGACGGTGCAAAAAGTAAAGCCTATAGTGTTTCAATTCTATCTGACTCCCTTAAAGAGCAAAAAGCATTTCAAGAAACAGAATATTTCAAGCAACGAGCTACACAAAGATATATGATAGAAGCAAAAAATGCTGAATTAAAATAAGATTATGGATTAAAAAAAGCTTACTCTATCAGTTTTCTACAGATGTGTTTTATAGGATTCGTTGTTAATATTAAAAGGATTTTGAAATTGGTATAAGTAAAAATGGCTTAAAAATACTTTTTTAATTTCCCGAAAATATCAAAATTTTTAGTATCAAACTCTCGAAAAATGATCTCTTTCCAGCTTTTGAAAACAGATCATTTTTCAGTGACCTCCTTTTATTAGCAGGTTTTTATTGACATAGTTTTATATTTAATTTTGCAGGTTAACAAGGTTGTTAAATTTCCTTGGTTTATCGTTTTATAGTATGTAGATTTACTAAAGACACATACTAAGGAGTGATGAGCATGAAAGAAAATTTTAACAATCTACCAGAATGTATCGAAAGGCAATTTATCAGTTTCATTGTAAAGTCAGTGAGAGGATTGAAGCTTGATTATTTACGCCGACAAAGAAAATTTGAATCAGAAATTTCGATGAATCAACCCGAATCATATTTTCATGAAATGAGTTCTACGCACAATTTTGAAATAGGTATATTAGGTAATGAAGATATCTTAAATGCGCTTAAAGCGCTAACCGACCGACAGAAGATCGTTATACAACTTGTCATATTTCAAGATCTAACAGAAAAAGCTGCTGCCAATATTCTTGGTGTTAGCCAGCAAGGAGTACACAAAACCAAAAAGCGAGCTTTGAAGATGCTTAAGGAAGTATTGAAGGAGGATTTAGGATAATGGATCTCTTTCATTTAATTATTAAGGCTTCCGTTCTTAAGGATACTGAGGCTGCATGGGAACTAATTCTTCGTTTCAAGCCCTACATAAGAAAAATTTGCTTCGACCCAGAGAAGAAGTGTGTGAATGAAGATATGGTGTCTGACATTGTTATTCATCTCCACAAGAGAATATTAGGGTTTGAAGTTCGATTCCCTTGCGAAGGTGAAGACTAAGCAAAACGCGCCTGTAACTATAGTAGTCACAAAGGAGAATAACTGTAATATGGCTCTATTTTCAGAAATAAAAAGGGGCTGTCTCATGAAAAAATTTTGATTTTAAAGCCTAAAATGTGGCTTATAGCTTAGAAATAAAGAAGAACCTATTATCTGAATTTGTGATAATAGGTTCTTCTTTATTTCTTTTTATATTCAATTGCTTGATTTTTCGGTCTTTTCATAAAAAGTAATGATTATTTTGTGAGACAGCCCCATTCTATTATATTTTTCAAAGAAATACTCTTTTTCGGAGTTTGGAATGGGTAGCTTATTACTGACCTCCATAAACATCGTTCCAGAAAATAATGAGTCTAAAATATCAAAAAATCTTTTATTATTTCTTTATTTGGTAGATTTCTAAATAAATCTACCAAAGATGTATAAGAATAGGATTTACCTTTAGTTTGAATGTTATCTACATTCTCGCTTTTGCTATATCATTATCTAGCAATATACTCGCTTTTTCCGATATGTTATCTTGAAATAATTGTCCCCCTCTACTAGTGAAAATGTTAAGGTGCGGGCATTGTATTTTGATTTCATCAAAATACAATCATGCAAATTTTATTGTTTCAAAAGATAGAGAGGTAATATTGTCTATAATTAATACTGGCTTTTTGAGATTTTTGAGAGATGGTGACTACAAATTCACTGTGTATCTCATCTTCTAAAGGAATCTCCCAAATTAATAGATGCCCCAAGAGCATCCTCAAAACCTGTAAATTTTATGCTCGCTTTCCACCTCCAATAGATATAAAATAATTATGTTGTATTGTTATAAAGAGTATGATATAATATCTATACGATGCACTTTTAGGTGTATAGCAAGCAACATTCATAATCCAATCGTCTGCATTTCTAAATGAGCCAGAAGCTACTCATTCAAAAATTTGTCTCTAGTTTTTCACTATTGTTTGCTATAACTGACTTTTCGGGTTAAGCGAATCCCGGTCTATAGATATGAATTCCAAGCAAATAGACCAAGAGACAAGGAAGGTGCAAAATGTCCGATACTTATAAGTTACTCGATCGTGTACTGTTCGAGGTCGAAGAAAATATAAAAAACAAGATTACCACTATAAGTCTTGCAAAGACAGTAGCCCTAGCATCAGTCCAATTTCAAAGGCTTTTTCGACTTGCCTTTGAAACGCCTATAACAAGCTATATCCGTTCACGCAAATTAGCCGCCAGTTTGGAAAGTTTGCTGAAAATGGACTTTAAAGTGATTGATATTGCTAAAGAATATGGCTTCACACCCAACGAAGCGCGCTCGGCCGGACACATAATTTCTATAACAAACGGAGGTATACAATGATTAATACAGAAAGACTGATTTTAAGACGTTTTACACCGCAGGATGAGCAAGAATATGCAGATATTATGACAAATCCAAATGTCTATTGCTATTTAGGAACAGGTCAAGGCATTCCAAGGGAACAAATCGGACGTTTTATTGACAACCTTGAGATGACTTGGGGGTATGGTCTTGGCGTATATGCCGTAATAGAGCAAGCAAGTGGAAAATTGATAGGGCATTGTGGTGTGCGTGGCTTGCCATGCGGTCGAAAAGAAATTTTGTATGCTTATGGTGAAGATGTTTGGGGAAAAGGATACGCCACAGAAGCCGCAAAAGCTGTACTACAAAACCATAATCAGCGCCCACTTATTGCCGTATCTTATCCTGAAAACCCTGCCTCCATTGGCGTGATAAAAAAGTTAGGGTTTCGCCATGTGGGTCAGGAAGAAATGTTTGGAAAGATACTTGAGTCTTTCATTTTGGACTAAATATAATCATTATTACCAAAAAATCGTAACAGTCGAGGCTGAAAGCATTCTGTGTGTAAAATTTTTATTTCTTATTCAAAAGTTTATTTTGAAATAAAAAATTCACAAATTAAACGATGCCAGCCTCGACTGTTACGATTTTGAAGTTAAATTACTATATACTATAATTACACTGAGCAAGCAATGTGTTAAAAAATAATCAAGGAGAAAAACTATGGAAATTAAACAAAAAAAAAGCGTAGTGAAATTCCATCAGAATGCTATTACAGTCTATTTTAAATTTAAATAGCTATAAATCATTCATTTATGCGATAGTATCATAAGGGACTTTCCATTTTGCAAGCAAGTCCTTTCTTAATTTTGTTATAGGTGAAGCAATAGATTCCCAAGAAACTAAAATAACATCCTCGTCTGTCTTTTTCAATTTAGTAAGATAGGTTTTTCTCTCCTCAGATTTTGCAAGCCTAGATAATTCTGTTGCTGCTTGTGTTGTTCGTTTTTGTCTTACAAGTGATTTCACAAAAGGACTTAAAATCAGAGGAGGGAAAGATTCAAACTTTTCGTCTTCTCTTGGCTCTAAACACATAATTTTTGTTTTGGTTGGAACTTTATTTAGGTTTTTATATTCCACTAAATATACCATTATATTCCTCCATATCTTTAAAGATTTTGTTTAACAGTGTATTCTACTGTCCCTTAGAATAAGGATTTTCCCGAAGATAACACACACTAACTGTCTGTGGTCTTCGTTACTCCTCCTACCAGTAGGGGGGTGGGAGAGGAAGAGAGTATTTTGATTAGGTATTACATTTGAAATAGACGTGGTATATCGTCACACAACGTTTTCAACGTAAAAAATTAAAGAAAAATACTTGACTTCGCATTTTTATTGTGATAAAATGTATGGTAATAGTATTTTTGAGAGGGGTGCGAAAATGATTAATCGTTAATTCAATTAAACCAACAAAGCAAATTGATAGCAAAAATGTCAAGCCTAATATGGCTTTAATTGTGTTGGAATTGGATTAATGAATATATTTATCGCACGTGGGCGTGTTGCGTCCTTTTATTGTGATCTTTCGTTATCCTTTTCCACACCTTGGAAAAGGAGTTTTTATTTTATGAGAGAAAAAATCGAAAAACAAATGAACGAGTATATGGAAAAATATCTTAGCCTATATCCATTTAGCGGTTCTATCGCTGCTATTTACAAGGGCGAGGTTGTTTTTAACAAGGCATATGGTCTTGCTAGTATCGAACTTGATGTCCCTAACACACCCCAAATCAAGCATAAAATCTGGTCGGTGACAAAGCAATTCACCGCTGCCGCTATTCTTATGTTGGAGGAGCGCGGATTATTAAAAGTTGAAGATAGTTTGAAAAAATACTTTTCAGACTGTGCGGCACTTGATGAGCGCATTACGATTCACCACTTACTGACACACACATCGGGATTGTTTAACTATTCCGATATCAGAGATAACTATTTCCATATGTTCCCCCCAAAAACTGCGGATTTGCTAAAACAATTTTCAGAAACTCCGCTGGATTTTGAGCCCGGAACAAAATATAATTATTGCAATACAGGTTACTGGTTTTTGGGGCAGCTGATTGAGCGGATTTCTGGTATGAATTATGTCCAATTTATGCAAGATAATATTTTTGTGCCACTAGATATGCACAATACAGGCGTGGATATGGATAAGCCCATTGTTAAAGGGCTGGCTACGGGATATTATCTTAATCATAATGACATTATCCGTTGTAACTATGCGAATATGGATTTAGGTTCAGAAGCCGGTGGCATGTATTCAACCGCCGAAGATTTGCTGAAATGGCACACCGCGCTTATGGGCGATAAACTATTGAGCCGTGAATCTATCGACAAAATGAATACAGACTATATGAACAATTATGGCTATGGTGTCCAGGTTCATGAGATTGACGGCAAACGCATTGTTGCACACGGTGGCGGCTACGAAGGGTTTTTCTCTTACTTTGCAAGGCATCTTGATGATGATTTTGCTGGTGCTGCAATCAACAATCACGGCTTTGGTGCTGGCGAATGGGTTTTGTATAATGCAATCAAAGATATTACATTAGGCAATCCGTATGAAATGCCCGCAAGGCCGCCTGTGCATGAAATAGATAGCAATTTGCTTGATGAATATATCGGCAAATATGATAATGGAAATTTTGATTACGAGCTAAAGCGAGTGGGCGATGAATTGCATTTAATTTACAATAAGTATTGTAATGCTCCAGCTATATTTACTGTTTATCCAATTAGCGACACGGTGTTGCAGCATACGTGGACTGACGAAACCTATGAACTTGGTAAAACGGATGACGGCATACCGACGCTTGAGGGTGTCAAAAAGCTGGATAATGCCATAACTAAATGGGAGGTAATATGATTACTTTAAAACCAATAACAATTCTTAGTGAAGACATGCCAGAATGCATTGCACTTAATGTCATTCCACACAAATTAGAAGAAGAATTTGTTCTAACGAATGCACTCATACTTGCAAATGCATATTATCATGAAACAAGAGAAATGGAACCTTGGATTTGTCGAGCGATTTACAAAGACGAAAAAATGGTTGGACTGATTTCATATTTATATGAGAAAAATCACGAAGTGTACAAAGAAGATTGCTATAATATTTGCCCAATTATGGTGGATAAAGATTATGCTAATCAAGGGATTGAGGCTGAAGCACTTTCGTTAATTTTAACTGAACTTCGCACAAAGCCATATGGCTCAGCAGATAATGTATATGCATTATATAACCTAGCAGAAGATGATATGGCATTAGTTTACTCGGATGCAGGCTTCACTGTGACATATCTTGATTTTTCAGCAGTTACCCTTAACAACGAAAAAATTGTCGCAAAACTGGCATTATAAAGAAAACGGAGATGATTATGATTACTTTAAAACAAATCACAATACTAGACAAAAGCATGCCCGAATGTAATGCTTTATCGGTTACAAAAGAGCAGGATAATTTTGTTGCTCCAAATATCATTAGTTTGGCACAAGCATATGATACTGAAAAGGCTTTTGCAACAGGTGATGGCGAAGCACGTGCGAAAGCTTATGCAATCTATGAAAATGACACCATGGTGGGCTTTATCATGTATGGATACTTCCCACCAGAGCCTGATGAAACTGAGGAAACTGCCTTCAGTACAACGGAATATGTATATTATGTTTGGCGTTTATTAATCGATGTTAAATACCAACACAATGGTATTGGCAAAGAAGCTGTGCGACAAGTGATGGAAGAAATAAAAACAAAACCCTTTGGTGACGCAAGATATTGCTATGTGTCCTATGAGCCAAGCAATATTGGTTCACAAACAACTTTTAGGAATTATGGTTTCCAAGAAGATGGAAGAGTCCTCGATGGTGAGCTAGTGGCTAGATATTTGATTTAATTGATGTAGGTGATAAGCATTATCAAAAAAGAAGACTTCATCGTGTATATGAGTAGTACCTCTTATCTGCATCGACACTAAATTTAAAACGTATTGTTAAAACGTTGGATAAATTAAGATAATAGCTCCAACTGCTTTCTAAAAAATAAAATCCATCAAATTTAGATTAACTTGATGGATTTTTATTTACATTACTCCTTTTCTTCGAGAAATAACATGCCAGTTTTCTCTTTTACCCACACAGTTATCCCTATCTTTCTAAGGATTTCTACGGCTTGATATTTCTCTCCTGAAAGTTCTCCGAGATAACGAAGGTCAAGTACATTATTCTGTCGAGGATCTATGTGAAATTGCTCTATACTGGATGTAGGCGTAACATGAAACAAAGTACGAGTTCTCACGTCCACACTTATAGGCAATTTCACCTTTGTCAATATTCCCTCTATTTGCTTCAAGAGACATTCTCGCAAAGCAATACGACTAATAACTTCTTTGATAACGACCTCCACATTAAACAAATTCTCTTGAAATTGCTGTTCAATGTAATGGTCGTCATTAGAAATAAGAATCTCGCCCGTCTCGTCACGCGTGATTATTAGGTATGCAAGCTTGGAAGCATCTCTTGTTGTGTAAATAGTGCAAACACCCTCCACCCCAAAAGTCCTTCTTAAGGACATATCAATTTTTTTAACAGGATATAGTTTGATTATTCTTTTCACCCACATCCTAGAAATGTGTTCTATAACCGACATACTAATAACCTCCTTTTTCAATATAAAGGGGTTGTTAAGCTCAAATCTGGTACTACACCCACATCTTCATAACAGCAAAAACTAAGAGATGCCCTCCGTTAATTATGTTATCACAAGTATTAAGAGTTACAATAGGGTTGTTGAAATCAGGTTCGTTAGTTGTTATTAACGAATTTCTCCACCATTCACGGTAATAAAAATTACGTGCGAAGTCACTGCTAAAATGTAGATGAACTCCTGTGGTAGAGGAATGGACTATCTGAGCTGCGAATAACTCATAAACAAAAACCCTTCCGCTTGGATACTCTTTGATAAACATGTGAATGGGTGTAGAATGGTCATAGTCAAGAATTCTCCTCAACCTGCCAAACTTAGTACCGCTATTCATATTATGCCCGTTGATTAATAAATCAGGGGCGAGTAGATTATCAGTCAGCCTGCCATCTATATACAACTCTCCTGCGGATGAATTCTGACCCCTAAAATTCCTATGCAAATAAAAATCATCTCCAGTCCAAAAAAGAGAATCTTTGATATCTAAAGCTGGGATATATAAAGTGCCCACGAAATTGTCGTTACGATTTCCATGTGTGATATTGGGTATATCAATAACGGGAGTATTATTTGTACCCAGCTGGCTAGCAAATCCTGTTTGTAAATGTTCCGCTCCAGCAGGTAGATTAACTTGAAAAGCCCTTTGATATGCAGGAACATTTACGTTGTTATCTCGATTGACATTCATACGCAACATCATTGCAACGTCGTTGGCCGAGAAAGGTGTTAAAGAGGCGGGTATAGCTAAACCAACTATCTCGTCTTCCACGCTCATACCTTTCTCCACCACATTAGTTGCCGCATATACTGTAGTAAATATAAGTAAAAAAGTAAGTACAAAACCTGCTATATTAATGAATATTCTTTTCTTAGACATACTAATTGCTCCTTGCGTTCAAACTCTCCCAAGTTTCTGTTTTGGTATGAGAAGTAAAGAAGAAATGAACCTCCTCTTCCTCAGTGGCTTGTATGCCAATTACACGCGAATCAAGAATTCTAACAGGATATATTTCATATCCATACTCCTCTGCTTGGGCTATAAAAATAACTGACATCTCTTCTGACGGCACGACTAAGATATCGTGTACAGAATCAAAAGAAACATTCGCCCTCATTAGGCTTCTGTTAGCAATCATGTGTATAGAGTAAGGAAAGACTTGAGTCATAAGATAGTTTATCTTTTGGTCGAAAGAATATCTTCCAATTTCATACCTGTGCAAAATAACATCATAACGTCGGCTTATGTCAACAGAAACAATTCGTTCCCTTCCTACACCTCCTAGTGAAGGGAACTCAGCGTAAAACACATGTTCATTATGGTGATACCATTCCTCTAACTCCAGAAGAGATTCCTCAAAAAGAGGCATCTCTACCGAGGGTATACGAAATATCCGTACACCCACATGAATAGCGATAAGGATTGTAGCTATAGCCATCGACATTATGATTAAGTTTTTCTTCACTACCTATTCCCTCCTGTCTTGTTGTAGCCGTTGTTGTAGGTATCAAACAATCCAATATAATATCTCTCCATCTCATCTAAATCTTCCCATATTTCCTCATCAAAAAGAAATATATCAATATGAAATGGGTGGCCTGCCCTTAAATCTGTGGTCACATCGTGATATCCTGACCTCATTGTGTGTTTGCGTATACGAGTAGCGACTTTTTCAGACTGTCCTACATATGATTTACCATTTTGCTTATTGGTTAGCAGATAACAACCAGGAACATCTAAACTATCAAATAAATCGCGGTCAGCTATGAATATTGCTTGGAAAAGTTCTAAACTGTAAGAGACATTTCGCACTCTCATTTTATCTCCTCCTAAATCAAATAGTGCAACCCAATGATTGCTAAGCAGATAATAGCTACAGCTATAGGATACACTTTATTAAAAATTTGTTCCCCTGGTCCTCCTGTACGTATCTTGAAAATCGTAGGTATATACAGGCGGAGTCGTCCAGTTCTCTTATTCCTTGTTAAATGTTCTATTGGATACAACCAGTGCCCGGGTTTAATGTTGAAACTATCAACAAGAAGGTGGGAGAATGCTCCAATTGTAAAACCAACCCCTAAATTCCAAGCAATCAAAGTTAGCCAAGGATGGATGGTCATCATTGACCATGCTAAAGCGTAAGAAATTGCTGCCAGTAACCCAAGAAAAAATAGGGAGTGGGTTTCTCTCCTGTGTTGAGTATAAATAGAAATAAAACGGATAGCCACAGTAAGAAGCAAGGTACCGAGTATACTTATCAGTACTATCGAATGCATATTTCTGAAAAGTGCAATTAAGAACAGAGCAAGAAGTGCAGGTGTGGTAAATAAGAATAATTTTCTAAACCAACGGCTTGCTTTTGCTTGCGGTTCATCTATATCGGGAGCTAAACCTCCTGGTATTGCTAAGGGAATCCATAGTAACGGGATTAGGGCAGGAATCTGTGGGTGTACAACTGTCATAGGTGACAAAGTAATCGCCATAGTTGTTGCAGCTACTGCTGTGTTGGTTACAAACGCTACTCGTTTGTGAGTGTTACCTGTCATATTAATACCTCCTTACGTAATAAAAAAAATGGCGGGAGAAATTCTCCCGCCATACCTTACGTCTTATTGTGTTTCACATCCAACTCAGCCAAAGCCTTCTCCAATTTCATCTGACGGTCTTCAAACTTTTTAGCCAACTTTTCCATCTTTTCTTTTTGATCATGTGAATGAAGAAACCTAGTTATCGCATTTTTCTCAGCCCACTTGTACATTGCTTTTGCGGTTTGGTAATCAGCTTTAATCTTTTCTAAATCGTTGTTGCACTTGTCAATCAAAGCTTGGCGATGATGTTTGTATATAACATCTTCTCGAGCCTGCTTGTCAACTTCCACCTCAGCCTTAATTATCTCCATATCGTGACCTAAACTTTGTTTTATAGGAGTTTGACTAGGGGTGTTGAGCTCTTTGTATATAGTTGAAGGTTTAGTTTCTGAATCTATTGTCTTAGTAGTTGACTTAACAGATCTCTTGGTCAAGCTATCATAAGTTTCCTTAACTGACTTCTTGTCTTCAAGCTTTGTTTTCTCCTCGAACTTAATCTTTCCAGATTCGTTAGGAATTTGGTCACCTTCAATATAACCACCCGCCTTTCTTCTTTCAGCATCATCACGCTTATCAAATACGGTAGAAAGACCTAAACTACCTTCCTTATTTTTACCTTCTGTCGGTTTCTTTCCTAGAGATTGAGCAGTGAATACTTCCTGCGGAGGTGGTTGTCCTTGAGGAGCGTTCGGTTTCGGGAGACCATAGTGGGATTGGTAAGCGTAGTTAAGTACTACTCCTCTTTTTAACGCTTCTTCACGTTCCCTTTCTTCTGTCTTAGCTTTCTTCTTAGCTTTCCTTCTCTCATTAAGATACAACCCACATTTAATAGAACCACCAATCAAACCTGCAGAAATCATTGCGGCTTTCAACCCCAGTTTAGCAACAGATGCGGCAGCGCTAACACCAGAACTCGCAACAGTCGCGGTAGTTCCAACACCTTTCATTAACATACCACCTATTGCGGCAATACCACCCTTTGCAGCGGCACCTGCCGCTATCGCTCCACTTGCGGCTTTTGCCCCAAACAAACCTTTAATACCTATAGCCACTTTCGGGGCTAAAAATAAAGCTGGTAATGGCATAATCTATACCTCCTACTCAAATTAGGTACATTAATACCTATCCGTTGTCACTAACGAAAGGTGCTACCTCTAATTTTGCTCTATCAATTGTAATTACATAACACGCATCCAAATAAGGATCATTAGATTCGTCGTTGTACTGAAAATCTATCTGCTTAATGAAAGCGAATTTCATATATTTTAACTCTTTTCTTGTAAAAGTAAGAGCATGAGTTTTTAGCTCTAACTTTAGCCCAGGTTCGTCAATAGCAATGGTCATAGGAGATACTGCAGGCATTGTGATTATATCGCCTTCTGCTTCCTCGCAAGCCTTTCGAACTAGGTTGTAAATATGTGCTTCACGAGATTGATTCTTAAGAACATAGAATAACTTACCTGTTTCAAATAGTTCTTCTATACCCCACCCTGGATCAATAGGGAAGGCATTAAGAAAAGTCCCTAAAAGATCTCTTGCAATTGAAGAAGAGCCTGCCTTCATAATGGCACGTTGAATAGGCTTAACTAATTCCTGTGTCACAGAACGATAGTCCATACCAACTGCCGAAGAAGCAACCTTTTCCTGATTGAAGAGTTGAATAGTTTTTACTCCTTTAAATTCATCTGCCTGTGTAACTATTAATGTCGTATCAGCATTGAATTCTTTCTGAAGCTGAGCTGTTAAGTTGTCCATATCATTCAGTACTATCATTACTACGTCCTCCCGTTAATAAATTCTTCTGTCAAGATACTTCTTAATTGAAGAGAGTCAACGTTCAATGCATATTGCATTAGATGACGCATCAGTCCTAAAGCGAGAGTAAAAGTGTTTGCGTCCGACTCCAGCTTATCGAACAGAAGTGCATAAAATGCCATCTCCTGTTTAGGATTCTGCTCCTGAATCATATTCAAAATATGAGCAGCAACAGGAGTCTTAACTATACGCTCCAACCCTTTAGCAATATCTTTGAATTCAGGTTTAACGCCATTTAATAGGGCAAAGCCTTCTAAATCAAAATCTTGGTCTGCTATCTCTACTTTCAACTTGGTTGCCAAGGAAGGTGTCTTAACTTTGAATTGACCAGTATCTAAAATAGGAACACCTTCTGATAGATGGTACTCTGAGCCTAAAGAAACAGATCGGGTTTGCGTCTTCCTTAGCTCCTCAACTTCTTCGGAGTTGAGAGCTTCTTCTAAAGATTCTACAACAGACCTGAGATTAATTCTCTCAAAAGGGACACTACCTGCAATTTCACACAGCACAGCCTTATTCACAAGAACTGGCTTACCGTGAACCTTAACAGTCACAACTTCATCACGTTCCATTAAGTGACGGATGCGGTGCATAGGTATTTCCACAGCCAAGTCATCTTCCCTTAACGAAATTGGAATGGAGTCTTCTTGAGTTGTTGATTCAATATTCTGTTCCTCTTCTGGAATAACTTCTATTTCATCCAGTATTGCAAGAGTTTCCTCTTCGACTACTTTTTCTGCTTCCTCTGCTTTAACTACATTCTGATACTGCTCCGATGCTTCCCAAAGACCATCCCATTCTTCGTCCCATCCCTCTGGTTGTGGCATCACTACTTGCTTCTTCAAGTTTTCCATAATCCTTTCTCCTTTTTGAATTAAGTTTTTACCAAGAATCTTCTTCAACCAAAGGTTGGTCATGAAGATGTGCGATTAAAACTCCATCATCAAGAGAGATTCGCACATTAATTGCCTTAAAAAACATTTCGGCTGGAATATACAAAGTCGAATTCACATACACAGGTGGGTCTAATAATTGAGCCACCGCTATATAATTTCGGAATATTGTTGTGGATTGGTCTGAGAAGTCTAAGAAAGTATGACCACGGGTTAATCTTGCATTTCTCCCATCCACACTGATCTGAACTTCAAAACCTAAATCGTTAAAAAAGCTTTGATTTCTCTCCGTCAAAGGAATCATAAAATGATAGTTTCCTAATCGTGTCGGATGAACAAAAAAAGCTTCTCTCCTTCCTGTTCTCCCATTTCCGAGGTAAACCTCTATCTCCAAAGATCGAGCTTGGCTAAATTGAGGAAGATTGTAGAAGGGAGTTATTCCTCCCACAAATATCTCCTCTCTTCTCCTTAATATGGTATCCAAATGTTGCTGTGCCCGTATGGTATAGTCGGTATAGACAAACTCATCTGTCTGTCTAGAACAACCTGCCAAAAATAGCAATAGCAACAAGAGGACTACTAATTTTTTCATCTTTGTTTCCCCTTCTTTTTAATGTTGTATATAATTGTCAGGAATTAATGGCATTGTCTCATTACCAACATGAAGGTTTCCGTTATTCCGTACAGCCCTAGCAAAAGTCCAAATTCGCATTGGTCTTGACTGACTTTGCTGTCTTCCCAACATAACCTGATAATCAAATTGAGTTAACTGGTGTATCTGTATTGAAACATTATCAAATCTTCTTAACACAACATCTACTTCCTGAAAAGTACCTGCCTGAGTGCTAAAGAAATGAATAGGTCGGAACTGTCTTGTTACAAAGAAAGAACCAGGATTAGCTATTCCTTCAGGTTCTTCAGCTAGAAGGCTGGTTCTCGAAATGGTTGTTAGCCGTTGTACCTGAATCTCTACTTCAAAAGTTCCACCTGTACCTGCTAACCTTTGTTGCAACCTATCGTAATCGGATTGAGTAATCCTTCCTCTATCCGTCACAGTATCAAGGAAAGCCTGAATTGCTTCTGTGATAATAATCTCTGCCTCGGGCATACGCCGATTGACATAATTTGAGGTGGTAATAAAGAAGATTGCAAATATCAGAGTAGCTATAATAATAATAAATGATAACAAACCTCGCATCTATCGACACCTCCTAAAAGCACCACTGAATAACATGTACGTCGGGGGAAGCTCCGAGCGCCGCCGCTGCTTCTTGTGTAGAAAATATTTGTATTAAAGGAACAACAGTCCAATTCTGTGCCAAGCCTAACGGCATCATATGTGGCCTTCCGCCATGTGGCAATCTTGGGTCACACAAACTATAAACTATGCCGATACCAGGTCTGTTATAAACAAACACCTGTGGAGCATCCACAATCTGCGTATTTGAAATAGACCAGAAAGACATCTCACTGCTTCCTATCCAATCAAACCCATCTAGGATAACTAAAACCATCGGCCCAATAAAAGTAACAGACTCTGATGTAAAATCATCCACAATCTCCTGCGGTATAGAAAAACCGCCCGCAGTCCTAAATTGTGAAGTCATAGGTGCGTTCCATGTCATTGCATAGTCCATAGCCCTTAATAGTTCTCTCGCTATATAAAAGGGGAAGTGGGCTCCACCTCTTAAAGGGGTTGCACTAGTCCCATCAATAAACATACGAGAAAATCGATTCGCTTGAGGAGCGGAAGGATTATATGTTATGATATTTGATCCGTTAAGAGTGTCTGCCACAACTGTCCCTGAAGGGATACCCCATATCTCGTTTTCCTGTGTAATAATATGGTCAGCAAATGTAGGATCGTGCCCGTAAACAGGCGTATGCTCCTCAGTCACTCTTGCAAAAGGAATTTTCTGAGTAAACCGATAATTCCATTGCTCCGACCGTAGCCCAGACACAACCTCAGTACTGTACAAAGGTCTCTGATTGGCAATCAGACCATTAGGTATATTGGTCACTGTGTATTGAAGTAAATCAGACTGTGTAGCCAGTCGCATAAAATAACCATCATTAACCACAATCATTGCTAAAGGGAAAAATGATTGTATATCCCGTCTGTTCTGCTCAGAATTCAATCCGATGCTTTCCAAGAAAGTATGTGTATAAATATCCCATACAACATTAGGGTCTATCAAAATATTCCCGAAAGGGGTTGTATCTGATTCCCACAGCATAAACTCAGTGCTAGCGTCGCTAGCAGCATTGAGTGCAAACGAAATATTTTGTCGAATCACAGACTCCTCAAAATCGCGACGCCAAACGGTGTTAAAAATTGCCTGAGCAACCACAGCCGCTAAGATAAAGAATTGTATAATGTAAAGAGATTTCATAAACCTCCTCCTACGGTAATGGAGAATGCAATCCCCAAATTAATCTTTCAGGTTTTGGCCCAGTAAAGAAGTGAACAGTAGACCGACTACCTTCGCCGTGCACCATTATGTTAAACCGTGATGGCGGAAAATGGATAATTTTTTCATTCAGATCTATTTGAGGAGGGTCATGCATAGGTCGGAGACCAGTACCGTGCGCTAAGGTATTACCTACTCCTCTCTCATGATTGGATATAGAATCCATATGTCCTAAAGTCGGATCTGCCCAACGAGTCAATGTAATCTGTCTATTGTTCATACTGGCCAAAGTCTGAATATATGATAATGTAAAGTCATTCCCCTCTGTTTCAGTTGGTCTAAAACTCAACCTTTCCATAATTCGTATGTTGCGGGTACCCATAAGATGTGTTGCTCCAGACCCATCGACATTAACTCCTCCGATTTCCATTCGAGATTGGAGAATTTCCGCATCTACAGCAGGCAACATAACCACATGAGCCGCAGTAAATGGATTGTGTCTAGTATCTGTTAAAATCTCTTGTGCCGAGACACCAGCAGTATAAAGACCACTACGAGTCTGCGTCAAGTGTGTACCTGTAATATCAACATTGAGGAAAGGTAAAATAGCCGCTGTGTGTAATATGAGGATAACAGCAACAGTTATAAATAAACCAATTAAAATTCTAAATAAATCTGCAAGTACCACTGCCTAACCTCCTTTACGGTACTAAATTGATATCTGGCTCTTCTTGCTGTTGGAACGCATTACCTGTATTTCTAACCCCTCTTTCAAAGTTCCAAGTACGCAAGTGAGTATCGGATGCAAAAGCCCTTGTGTCTAAGACCTCATGTGTCATTGCTGTTAATTGCTCCACGTTCAACGTTATCCTATCATGTCGTTGTAAATTCAATGGACCTGTCATCTGAGCAAAAGAACCATCTTGAGTGTCAAAGCTGTGCACCAAATGATAACGTCGTGTAAAACTGTTCACCAAATGGTAACCAACACCCCCCTGTACAGGAGCATAATATGTACTTGGTATAGGTAACAACCTCTCCACAGTAAAAGTAAGAGAAAAGGAACCCCCTGTTACACCAAGACTTTGCATGAGACGGTCATAGTCATCAGGGATAAGGAATCCTGCATCAGCGATCCTATCCATAAAATCCTGCATCGTTTCATTTATTTCTCTCTCAGCCTGTGTTCCAGTGTAGTGAACTTGGCTAATTGTCATGATATATATAACACCAAAAGCTACTATGGCTATAGAAATTATCATAGCTAAAAGACCCCTCACCTACCTCACCTCCTAAGGATGATATGTAAACAAGAGGGCTATAGGTGCTTCTGAGCCGTCTTGTAATACTCTAGCGTTAAATTTCAAGGTACCAGACTGTCTACGAATAATGTCATTTATTTCTAAGGTATTCGCAGGGGTTGATGTGAATACTAAACTGCTATAATGTGCCTCACGAATGAACTGGTCAACGTATGTGAAAGGAGAATTCACCCAATTATCTTCCGAAGTTATAATAACAGGAAAGCTATACCGAGAATGTGTATGGATTGCCCCTAGCACCTCATAATACGGAATATTGGCTTGGTGAAATCTTCTTAAATCAGCCGTTTGTCTTTGGGTATCAATCTGTTGTGTCAAAGCAGTCTGCGTCTGTAACAACCTTTCTGTCTGCCCTGTCGCTGTTAATATTACAAGAAGCATAACTCCAGCAACAAATATTTCTAAAAAAGCTACACCTAAGTCAAAAGGTGTTTGCATCACCTCACCTCCTTAATTATTGTCTGAATACTCCTTCTATAATAGGTTCTCCTAATTCAAAAGCCATCGCCAAGAAATTAGTTTGCGTTCCAACTCCTTGCTCCTCAAAATAAAAGCCGATAATCTCCCCTGTTGGGTCTACAATCGCTATAGACAAGAAATGTGCTACCCCATTTATATACCACAATGAGTCTTGGACTCTAGCTCTTGATGTACTCTGATTAATATTACCTGTCTGCGGTGCCCTTGGTCCTGTAAATAAAGTGCCTGTAGAAGCAAACGTTCTTCCTTGATTATGAGCCGCCGCCCTCGTTAACATAGGGTCAAAGAAAGACAATAAGGGGTCGGAACCCACACCTATATTTTGGTTGTCTGAACTAGGATGGATAACATTGGCGATAGCTATTCTCGCTGATCCTACAGGGTCAGTTGTAATGGGAACGCCTGTAGCATTCCCCACAAGCTGGTTAAAATGTGGGCGATTACCAGTGATACCTAGATTTCCTGTGTTGACCAATTGATTGCTGATATTAAACCCGAAAAGGTCTCTAGCATTAATCACGTAATGGAAGACCCATTCGTCGTTAGGTGTTTCTTGGATGATTACCCCGGAATGAATGTGCAAACTCTGACTCCCCGTTTGGCGAAGCTGTCTACCATAGTTAACCACTCTGCCATTTTGACCTCGAGTTTGGACAAAGATATAAAAGTCTTGCCCTCCGTCACCCTCAATCAAGTTTAAGATTTCTGAACCAGGAATACTAATATTCCAACTTAACCTTGCAACATCCAAGGTCTCTAAATTCAGTATCCGACCTTCTGTCTGTCTATCGAGGACTGTTTGATAAGGTGTCCAGAGTAGAAGAGGAACTGTCACAGCCATAACGACCATCCCGAACACAATCATAAAAATTAAAATTACAACAGTGTCTGATTTAAAATCCATTTAATCACCACCTTTGTATCATGTCAGCTACTCTCGAAGGGGTTAGCCACGCGGGTCTATCATAAAATTCAGTGGGAGTAATTGTTAAAGTTAAACTACCGTCAGGATTTATCCAGCGATTAATCCTATATTGGAGGTTAGCAGGTACAGGCTCAAACTCATCTAACTGTGCATTGATAATGAATGCATGTATCAAGTTGTAATGACCGCCTGAAACTATCGAAGAAACATCTATATATCGTCTGTAATTTGCTCTCGCATTGTTAGCATAAATAGCAGGCTCATCTGGTCTTCCCACATGAGGAGCCATAAGTGTCCTTCCGATATAAGGCTGACCCAGTGTGTTAGTCAACGGAGGTCCACCCAAAGATAGAGGAATCATACTAAACTCTTCCGTCCTGCTTACTCCAGGTACAATATTCATCCTGGTTGGGAAATGTCGGAAATAAATCACTTGCCCAGTGTCAAAATTGTTTAGAACGAATTGTCCCCTATCTCCAAACCAATTGTCGGAGATAAAATCACCGTTAAAAAGTAATATTTGGTGTTGTGTTTGATTGTTGAGAATAAATTGCTTAATTTGATTTGGATTGATATAGAAAGTATGCTGAACTGTACTTACATCTAATGCTCTAACATCTACATCAAAAAATAAAGCCTCCTCTATATCAGAAGCAGTCCTCTGTATAAAAGAAGCTATGGAAACAACCATCATAAATACAACGGCTGTCACAAGTAAAACTATCGTCCTTAACTTCAAATCCATGACGACTTCCTCCTAGTATAAGAATATTATCATGTAAGGCTCACCTGAACTCCCACGCATAACTCTGCCATTAAAATTGTGAGATATTTCACGCAACCACTGAGCCACTTGTGTCTGCATTACCTGATTATCAGGCGTAAGTGGATTAATACTTTGAGTTCCTCTAGCATAAACATACCTGCTTCCTGGAGTTGCTCCCATAGTCATCAAAATGCCTTGGCTGTGTACATTCAACATAGCATTGTTCGAGGTCAGACCTAACCAATCATCAATATGTTCGTGAACTATAGGTAAAATGATTGGGTTAACACTTTGTATATGTACATTATTCCCTGGGATGAAAGGAACTTCTGACAATTCTGGAATATTGTTAAATGGTGTTACTGTTGGGTCTAATATAGGGAATCCAGAAGAAGGAGCAGTAAGCCCTACTCCATTAAGATGTGTTACCTGCCTAAATCTATCTTCTGAAATGACCAGAATAGGCATAGATGAAGAAGAAAGTTCCCATATTGCTTGAACCACTTCTGTATATGCTATACCATTTCCGTGGAAACGTTGAAAATTTGCATACTCCCTCTGTGCCTGGACTGTAGCTTGATGTGCATTAATTTGTGTTTCCCTGTTAACTATCATCCCCAAGAAAACCATAGCTGTAACCAACATAGTTATACCTGCTAAAATTTCTAATAATGAGACCCCTAAATCCCATGCTCTATCCATCTTTCAAACCTCCTTTCACACTCTTGGTCTTTCTTCAAAGCGAGAACATACCCCTTCAAATATTTTATTCTCGCTTTGAAGAAAGACCAAGCCCGCTTAATTGCGAACTCGGTCTATCTCTTTTGTTACTTATTGTGGACCTGGGTCGTTCAGTCCAGCAAATTGTGTCGCTTGAGCAATGAAGCCCTCTGCTTGTTGCCCCGCAGCTAAAAAAGATACACGGGCATCTACACCATGCTCTTCAATATAGATACCAACGACTGTACCTGTTGTATCAAGAATAAATGTTGTATGGAATAAGGAAGTCGGATTAATAAAGAATGGGCTACCTTGTTGTTGGGCGAAAGATAAATTGGTGTTCATAGGCATATTAGTTCTGCGGATACTAGGCGTATATAGGATACCTGTGTTAGAGAATGTTCTACCCATGTTTGCCGCTCCACCTGCATTAGGAAGTGTTACATCCCAGAAAAACAATACAGGGTCAGACCATAGAGAACCGTCAATGTTTGCCGCACCTGCACCAACTAATGCACGATACGTTGCTAATGCGTGGTTGTTACCTTCAGGTTGTCCCGCTAAAATCGGTTGTAAGTTACCACCACCTTGACCTTGAACGTTCATCGCTTGTGTACCCATAACCATACGTGGAGGCAATGCCCAACCGTCTTGAATGGTTGCTTGAATACCAGTGTTTGCACGAGGTTCTGTCAAAATGCCAGCACCAGCCGCTTGCTCTGCCGCAAATAGGTCGTGTGCTGTGATTACGAAGTTTCTTTCAAAGTCAGTTAGGTTCGCATTTCGTGTCGAACCTCCCGCCGCAATAGTCATCAATGTTGTAACTGGGTTACGCAATTGTGGACCGTAGTTTACTACTAAACCTTGAGCTGCTCTCGTCTGTACAAAGATAGAGAGATTGTTTGCATTTGAATCAGCAAGAAGAGTCCTAACTGCCGTACCTGGAACTTCGGTGTTATTATTGAATTGTGCAGTTGTTGCCCCAACTGTATTCTCAATACGTGCGGCCAGTTCTGCAACTGTTTCATCCAATTGTGCACCCACTATTTGTGCAGGAATCATAAACACATAGATGAAAAATGATAATGCCGCCATCATAAGCATGACTACGACTGTTTGTACTTTTAAGTCCATAAAAGAATCCTCCTATAAATCAATAGAATTTTGTGTTTTATGTCCTCTGCGTTTATATATTTCGTCTGCTATAGGTTCTCCATTTGTTGAATTAGTGTTTCGAGAACGAAGGTACCTAAGGGAACGATGATTTGAGTGATAATAGGAACGAACAAACTAGCCTTAAGGAGCATTGACATTTGGATATAACTTTTCTCCAAATGTTCTTTGTTCATCGCAAGAATCTTTTCAGCAAGATACTTTCGATTCGAAGCAGTCTCCCTAAAAAGAGCCTTGGGGGTCATACTCGAATGAAGAGAATACATTTGTTCCATTATCTGATAATAATTGTTATCAGTCATTTTAATTGCTGCTTCTTTCAAATCCTCTGGGTGATTAAACTGCCTGATATAAGAATAGAGATGAGTTGTTGCATACAACTTCGAAATACTGGAGAAGAAAAGCAGGTAATCTTTCAACTTTAAGGGTGTGTGCATCAGCTGAACTACCACCGATTGCAACAACACAACCTCGAATTTTGTCTCTCTTTCTACAAGCTTAATCCTCTTCTTCAAAGTGTGTATAGGGATATAGAAGCCGATTAACATAATTATGAAAGCTACAAGCAAAAACCATAATTGCCAACCTGTCCCTATCAAAGTATTTTGATTGTTGTAAATCAAAGCTGCCATTATCTCTATATCATCCGCAGTTAAGTTCCAACTCTGACTTTCAACCCAGTGCTGAATCTCGTAATATGTCATTACAACCTCCCCGCGGTGGGCAGGCTGTAGAACATGAGATGTGATGGTAATACCGTAATCTGGGAAATGTAAATCTAACATTTCCAGAGTACTTTCAGGCAAATCTCGGAAATTTCCCATTATTCCTTGACGTTGTACATAAAGAAAAATGGCGAACACGGCTAAGGTTAAAAAGAAGCCAAACAAACCGAAAAGTGTTCGTCGAAAATGAACCATGCCAGGAGTAAGATAGCTTAATGACCTTTGAATTAAGTCTTGCAAATAATACTTTTTCCTTGCAGCTCTTGCTTCCCACTTATTCTTCCATTTGTCGTTTGCCCATCGCTTTAATTCCCAGACGGTGACATCTTCTCGAGCATCATCAAAATCGTTCAACTTTATCGCACGTACAAAAGCAAAAAGTACCATGGTGATAGTAACAACTTGAATTACCCATGCAAGCCCTGTATTGTAGAAAAATCGAAGTCCAGGAATTTGAGACATCATGAACATAGGGGCTGCAAACGCTATAACTAAACCAAACAAAGGTAGCTTTTCAACCGAGTGAAATTTTTTCTTCTCCTCATTCGCCAAGTCAATATCACGAATCAAGTCTGCAATAATTTCGTCCATATTGGTTACAAACGTATCTGCACCTTTCAATTCATCAAAAGTTGCATTATATTTGAAGGTGTTAAAACACAAATTTGCCAAACGCACACATACATGGTATGGATTGTTTAGACAAAAGTAATTGAGAGCTGCATCAGGATCTTCTGTGTTTACAATATTCTCTACATTCGTCATAAGGAATCGTGTTAACTCGGTGCTTTCGCACTGAATAATAGCTACCTTCAAGTTCTTGACGCGAATGTACTCTTGCTGTAAACTCATCAATGTTGATAGGAGTTCATCTCTAAATTTTGTTCGTTTTTTCAGTAACCTTTTGTTCACGAAGTCCCTACGAACGGTTATTGCAATAACAAATGCTGCAACGGATGCAATTGGTTCTGCCCCCGTAAAAACAATTGTTGTCGTAAGTGCTACTATCATTATAACGTATGAAGCCGCGGCCAACTTAGCTGTTTCCGCTCGTTGCTCCACGTTATTATACAATGATAACCCAGATATAATATCAAACAATTGATTGGTCGACCTAGAGGTTAAAGGGAATCTCGTTAAAAACTCGTATATATTGATAAGTCTAGAATAATCCGTCTTAAAATTCCCATCCTTACTAGCTTCCTCATCGAATTTTCCTTTACTTGAAGAGGTTGCTGTCGCTAAGGTGACCGAAAATATCAGTGCCACAAAGACTATTATAGCTAAGGGCAACCAAACCAATAAAAAATCACCCATAATTAACCTACCTCTTTTAGTTTTAAATTTCTCCCATACACATCAACAACCTCCAACCCCGCACCGTTAAAGCTCAAAAAATCTCCTACAAACAGAAGATTCCTATCAGAAGTTAAAGATGCAGAATACATAGATAAATCGTATTTCTCAATTTTAATTTCTATATCGAACTGAGGAAGCGAACTGAAGGGTGTCACGGTTGCTGTAACAATTTTAAAGATTTCAATAATTGGCTTTTGAGTAGTTTCTTTTAACTCTTCGACTAAAGTGAGAATAAGAGAATCACCTCTTGCTTCCAGCTTCGCTGAAGCATCAAAAATCTTTTTTCCTTCTTTTAAATAGACTCTACCTCGGCTAGATATCAAGCCTTTCCTTGTCGGGAAATGAACCTTGTATATCTTGCCCGCGTAGATTTCTTCTTCAACTTCGCCCACTATAACTTCGTGCTTGATCCTTCCTGTTAAATGTCGAAGTTGGAAATAAATTTCTCCTTCTACCTTACTCATGTTACCTTGTCCCTCCACCTTCTCTTTTGGAATGAGAGTATCTTAACTTTCAAGATACTCTTCAATAGCAACCAGATATTCTTGTAAAATATCAATAAATTTGTCAATATCAGCTTGCGTTGTACGGCTGTCTTCTACCGCAGTTTCAGTCTTCTCTTCTACACGCATAGCCACCTCAGTAAGCACAGAAGCATCAATATACTTACTTAACCCTTTGATAGTATGAGCAATACGTTTAACAGTAATCATATCTCCCTTTTTCCATGCCTTCTCGATAGCTTCATCTTCGCCTTGTACTGAATCGATAAAATCCTTCAACATTTCAATATCATTAGTGCTAAAAAAGTATTCCTCTTTTCCTCCCTCTTGATATTGAGCAGGGTGTGAGTAAGTCGGTGTTCCTGTCGATACAAGAGACTCCTCTTCCTTTTCTCGCCGTTTAAAGTACTTATCAAGAACATTCCAGAGTTGTTTTTCGTTGAGAGGTTTCTCAATATAATCACTAAAATGATTCTTACCTAAATCATTTTGATAACCCGACATAACATCAGCAGTTACCATAATAATAGGCATTTGGTAAAGATTTTCCCTTATCCTTCGGGTAGCTTCAACACCGTCTACTTCTGGCATATGAACGTCCATAAGGATTGCATCATAAGTTGCCTCATTAGTTCTTGCAACAGCTTCGAGACCGTTAATAGCTAAATCATACGTTACACCTATCCTATCAAGGTAACGACGAAGAACTTTCTGATTCATCACGTTATCCTCTGCTATCAGAACATGAGCTTTAAAATACGGGTCAGCTCCGTCCCAAGTATCGCCTACCTTAGTGAGAATGTCATTATTAGTAAGCTCTTTCGTCTCGAAATTAACCTCAAAACTAAACTTAGTCCCCATTCCCTTCACAGATTCGACAAGCAAAAGTCCTCCCATCTTTTCGACGATGTTCTTAGCTAAAGGCAAACCTAAACCTGTACCTCCATACATGCGTGTAGTCCCACTATCTGCCTGAGAAAACTCTTCAAACACTGTACTCAATTGGTCAGTGGTCATGCCAATACCTGTATCGGTTACCTCAAATCTTAGGCGAATAGATTTAGAAGCCTTCCTCTCTGAAGATATCATCAAGGTTACTTTCCCTTGATTAGTAAACTTAATTCCATTAGATAAAAGATTGTTAAGAACAATACGTAATTGTGTTGGGTCTCCGACAAGAACACCTTTAACGTCAGTCTCCTTCCAAAGCTTTAACTCAATATTCTTCTCTTTCGCTTTTGGTTCCATAGCAATGCGTACATATTCTATAACCGAATCCAATGAGAAAGGAATTTTTTCCAACTGCAATGCACCAGCCTGAATCTTAGAAATATCTAATATCTTATTAACGATATCAAGCAACCCATCAGCGGAAAGTTTAACATCCCGCAATGCATCACTACGTTCCTTGTCAGTAATCCCTGGCTGGCTAGCTATATTGATAAAACCGATAACACCATTAAGTGGTGTTCTTATTTCATGCGACATAGTAGCCAAGAAAACAGTCTTAGCATGTGCATCTTGTTGCAACATTTGAGAGTCTTTATAAAACTGGTTAACTTTTGTTGTTATATTAACAATATGCTCAAATAGAGTTGAGGCTAAAGAAGTAAATTCCTCTATAGGATATTCAGTCTTAAAGTTGGAAATAGCACCCTCATAAACATTCGAAGAGGATAAGGTCTGAGCAACATTAGACTCCATCTCCTCAAATAAAGGAATAAACTTGCGGTCTAAGTAGCTCTTTACATTCTTTGTGTAAGAGTTGCTTATAAAGATAACAAAAAGAATTGCTACTAGAGTAAGTATATGGATTGGATTAAACAACACAGCTATAATTAAGGAACTGCTTCTGTAAATCCCTTGATTACTTGCTGAAAGAAAAGCAATAGCAAAGGATAGAGTTAGGATTACAGCTACAAAAAATAAGGTTAAAGGCAAAAATTTTCTTTTTAAAACATTCGACACGAACTCAGTCATATTTACCTCCTATGCTCCGAATTTCAATAATTCCTCTTTAGAATCAACAAACACATGCTTTCCATCAATAAGCTCTTGTGCCAAATCTACATCAAAATAATTCTTAAGATAATCAAACAGAAACTTACGACGCGAAGGATCTATAGCAAAAAACCATTGCACACATAAACCTAAACTAGGTCTATGTACAGTTTCATATGTTAGAGATTCTTTATTAAATCGGACAATTGCTTGAGTTACATACAATTGTGGATTAAGGGAATTCTGATAGAACAATTGGTCATTATATGCCCTAATCCTATCATAACCTTCCTCGTTGTCTGCGTACATAGCGGCATCTCCGTTTTCAGGGTGTACTAATTCCCAGTTAACATTCCAATCTCTTGGAATGATTTCGGTGATTGCCTCGTAGTGGAAAGTTGAACCATACTTAGCTGTTTTTACATTCAGCTTAAGAACATTAGCCACTATCTTGGTCGTCTCTACAGTAGATGTAGATTGACCCATCGCTAGAAGCTGAGCCATAAACTCAATCATAGCTTCTGTTGTAGCACCGTGACCTGTCATCATACCACCGATATAACCTGATTTGAAGTTGTTAATAGCTTCTTGACCAGACTCAGCGTCGATAACTTCCATAAGAATAAGGAAGGTACCTTTTGTTCTTCTACCCATACCTGCAATTTGATGCAAGGACTGTCTTGGTGTCTCGAACAAATGTTGGGCATCTCTTTCTGGGTAACGGTTACCAAATTGAGATTCATCGATGTTACCCAAAGCCCTTATACCGACGTCAGCATCTAAAAGATTACAGAAAGCATTAACGTGCGAAGTCTTACCTGAACCTTGCTCACCTGTCCAGCAGAACGTAGTCATAGTCCAAGCCATAATCTGCAACGTATCCTGAACTAGCTGAGTGTTTCCAGGCACTTTCGGATTCATCTCCAACAGTTGCCTGTTAGTAACAACGTTGGCAGAAAGTCGCCTGATATTAACAGCAAATTTGTCTGCCGCAGGAGGACGTCTTGCCGTAATCCTTCGCATATCGTGAAGGGTTGTATACTTGTAACCATCATCTGAAGTAAACGTTTTTTCTCCGTTCGAAGCTAAAGCAATAATAGCATTCTGATACGCTGCTTCACTGTGGAACGAAACACACTGAAGCCTAAGGAGACGGTTAGACATAGCGATAATTGTAGAGTTAGTGGGTGCGGATATGTGTCTACCTGAACCAACTGTCGCACCTGTTGTTCCCAACTCAATCTCGTCGATAGAGTTATCATAAACAATAGTGTCAATAACACCAAAACCAAAAAGACGTTGGTAAATAAGAATCGAAGTAATCGCTACCGCGTCAGCAACAGTGATTTCAATATTCTTTTCTACCAAAAATCTCCTGAAATGAGCTGATAAGTCCCTATCATTAATATAATAACCTGACAAAGTAGGGTCTGTCTTGAAAGGCCTTTTCTCCTTAAACACACCTGTAAACTCCACAAACTTCTTGAAGGATTTACGCATGTCGTCATTATCTTCGTCATACGTTTGCTCCAAACTTAAGCCTTCTTGGATTTCCTTCTTAAAGTAGTAGAGCATTGTTTCAAACTTCTCGTTGGAGAGCATGGCATCAGGGCTACGGAAAAGAATGCAACTAAGGTCATCCAAAGTCTCAATGTTCATGCTAGAGCCGATAAGGAAAGCTTGAATCTCGTCAAGAATAACTGTCCTAGCTTGGTAACTGCCCCCAATGGCTTTCTCTAACGTCTTTCTTAAAAGTTGCTTTTCCTCAATTTCATTAATAAATTGTTCATGAGAAACAATCTTTCGTTTCTGCATATATAGCCTATCTCGCATGTGAACCGAAACAGAGGTGCTAAGATCCTCGATTGTCTGGTATTTGAAGACAGATTGAACTTGCTTCTCTGGACGGAACATAAGTAGATAAACAAAGGCAATTATCATAAATATTGCTATTACCCAAAGTATCATCTCTTAAATCCCTTTCTCTTCTTTTTATTCGGGCCTGGTACTTCGACCTTGCGGCTAGGCATACGGAAACCTGTAACTTTCTGAATTGCATCGCGGAAATTTACAAGGTATTTCCGATCTACAGTTTTCGTATTAATAAGAATACTGGTAATATAATCATCCAACATACCTCTGTTATGCTGCTTAACCAAGTTAGAATTGTGAGTAATACTGAATATATTTTTACTGGAGCCGCCTAACTCTTTATATACATCTGACAAAGTAAGTGACCCATCGTACTTAGTGATCGCATAATAGATATCGCAAGGAATCTTTTGACTCTTAGCGGTCTCATATTTTTCCACAGTTCTTTCCATAGAGTCGGCCAATCTCTTCAATGCAACGATATTAGGTGTCACTGCCAAGATAAGTTTATCGATAATATGCACGAAATTATAAAAGTTGTTGACACTAATATCCGCATCGACAACAACCATATTGAAATCGATTTGTGCTTTTACCAGCAAGTCCTCAACAGATTTAATGCTTGCTTGGTCATTAAGTGTTGCTCCTTTTGCATTGTAATAATAAAGGGTGTTCTCCAACCTATATGTCGAAGGGGTAAAGTTTCCTTTACCCGTAGCTCTTTGTACCATCGCATCAATAGAAGCAAATTCATAATGTTCAGGCAGACGCGTAACCTTTCTTATAAATGAGTCCTCCTGCAACGAGACTAGAAGAGTAGGTTGGTTAGACATATTACCATACATCTTTGCGAAAGAATAAGCGAAAGTACTTTGTCCTTGATTCCTTCCATTTGAGTTAATATAAACTATCATAACGCACTAATCTCCTCTCTCAACCAAGTTTTTATATCTTTCTGTGTTAAGTCTTGGTGACCGTCCATCAAAAGAGAGATAAACTTTACCAGTTTCGGTGGGGGAACAATAGCTATCTTCTTCGATTGAGTAATGTCCGCAATGTACTTTGCGTATGTACTAGAGTTACCCAAGTCAATCTGTGTTTCTTTGATAAAGACCGCTTTCTTAACCGATCCTCTTTGTTTTGGATCGACCTTACGTATATCAATGTTAGTATAAATCGGTTTGTTATTTGCTCCAATAGCCTTTATCTGCGTGCGATAGAACTCTCTTGATGTATAAAGAATATACTTATCAGGCTGAATTTGTGGAATATACTCGGAACAAACATATAAATGGAAATCATAACCGTCTTTATACCAAGTCTCCTCCTCATAGTCATCAATTAAATCTATCACTTTTATCTTTATATTACCTAGTTCGAAGTCCCCTTCAAAAGTCGGAGATAACGACAACCAGGATTTGTCCTCTGTTATAACCATCACGCTACCCATCTTGCTCATAATCTTCGCAATAGGGAGAGCCAGTTGGATAGAAGTAACTAAGCTAGCTATGACTACTTTATAAGCGTTAGGCAGAGTTGTTTTCCTCATTATGGATTCCCTCCTTCAAAGAAGTTTTGTAACCCCGCTTCTTCTTGTTGATTCTGTGGTATGTTGACCATATCTCCTATACCAATTTGTGGTGTTCCATCTGCAAAGAAAGTCTGCCCTGTTTCAGGATTTGTGAACGTTCCGTCCGAATTTACTACCATCCCGTCTGTAGTAGGAGTTTCTGTGGCCAAAACAACTTCACCCATCCACACTTCTCCACGAGAATTATAATATTCACGTATCTGAGATACCCAAGCAGAACGTGCACTAGATAAGTTTTGTGATTGACGTTCTAAAGAATTGACTATAGAGTTTCTTCTCTGTCTAATTCTTTGTTCCTCGGTTAAAGGATTAAGGATGTTTAACCTATGCTCTGGCTGACCAGCTTCAATTATTCTACGCATACTGTTAATATCAAGAGATTCAGCGTAAGGAAAAATCATATTCATATTAAGATTCATAAATGAAACGATTTCTTGTGGTGGAATGTAAGTGGCATACAACGCAGGCTGTAAAGCTGAATCAATATAAGCATAAGCTCGGAGTACAGAACCAGGGTTAAGAGCCATATCAATCAAAAGCCCCTGCAAAATCATATACTCGGTTTCGGATAACACTACTTCAAGTCCAGTAGGGAATACATTAAGAATCCGTATCTTAGGGAACACGACAAACGACATAGAGTCTGGTGTAGTCATACGAATATCAACAAAATCTCCCGGCATAAGTCGTGGGCTGAACGCACCAACCTCTACCAAATGAAACCTGTCTGTCGGAAATATGGTCTCAAAACTCAACATATCATAAGTAATGATACCGCCTGCATTAAGACCTATACGCCACACGGCGTTGGTTAAAAGTGCTGGGTCGCTTACAAATGAGTCGTTGTGCAAAGATTGTGGTATAGGTACTAATTCAACATTCATAGGGTTAAATGTTGAGCCTTGCCTTGTGGGCTCAATAACTCTAAAAGCTGATGACACTTGTTCGTGTGGAATTTGTAAAGCCACATGTAAATCTCGTTGCAAGGCTTCAATATGTGTTTCGTGTTCCAAAATTTGTCTTCGTTGAAAAAAGACGAAAACGGATAATCCAATTACAGTAAGAATTATCACGCCTATCAAAATTTTCTGCCATAGATACATCTCGCGACTACCTCCTAAAGTTTCCAGCGAGAGTTAAGTGAGAACCATCCCACCAAATTAACTTATCCTCCGCCCCGCGGGTAAGCAAAGCGTATAGCCAATTTTCTGTAGCGTAAAAGGATGTTAATATAAACCCTTCCAGAATGGTTTCTATTACGAGGTTATCAACCTCATCCTGTGAACTCAGATAAAGACCTGTCATCACATTCTGATTTCGTAAGTTTTCAAATATTTCTTGACGTGTACGCTCCCTATTAAATTGCATTACTCGTCTTTCTGGATTTTGTATCAATAAGAAAGCATAAGGTATATCAGAAACTTCAACTAATTGTATTTCGTCAAGTCCTGAATAAAGCCTTCCCTCTTCCCAGTTTAAAGTAGTTACCACAAAAGTTTCATCAAGAAGTCTTTGACTAACTATAACTAGGTCTGTCTCGTCATCTAAGGAAGTATTCCTTGGTAGGTTAGTTAGAGCTTGTAGAAAAGGATGGTTTTCATGTAATTCTAAATCAGAGACGTCTTCCTCTTCTGTATAGTTTTGGGACAGTGCTATATGCACAAGTGGGCGAGCAGGAAATACCCATCCATAGACTATAAAAACAATAAAAGCTGCTATACCTAACATGAGTAGAATAACTTTTACTCTATTGTCTTTGGAAGTACGCATCTACTACACCTCGTAATCCCTCTCCCGACAATAGATTGTTGTTGTGGAAAAGATAATCTGTAACTCTTGCGGAGGTTTGTCTTTCAATAGGCACTATAAAGACCCTACCCAGAACAAAAGGTCGGTTGCTTATATCAAACATATTAGCTTGCGGTGAAGTTAGCGGGGTTGCTTCCTCTTTTATCTCCACCTCATCTAAATGTTCTTGAACGAAAGAATTAACAGGCTCTTCCTCATCTTTGCCTTCCTCCATTACAGTTACCATACCTGTGTTAAACAAATCTTCATCAAAACTAATAATATCGGAAGAATAACTTTCGTCTTTTGTATCTTTCTCTGCAACTTGGCTTACACTCTCGTAATCAACTGATGTCTGCTTTCCTTCTTGAAGGAGAAAATCGGCTAGCTGCTCTAAGTCGGATATTTCAATATGAGGAGGAATCGGTGAACCTTTCCTCTTCTTAATCAAATACTTGTATCTTGCAGATGTGCCTACCACGTATTCTCTGTCGTGCCCCTTGGTTTCGAAGGAATCGTCAACGTGGTACACATCTAAGCTGTCGTTAACTTTTAACAACAATGCTATGTTTGAAGAGTGCTCACTTATAAAATTCTGTGCTTTTTCTGTAATCATATTTTCTACCTCCGGGAGAATATATACTCTGGGTTCACGGCAATTCCTTGTAGATAAAGACCTAAATGCAGGTGCGATCCTGTACTCTGACCTGTATTACCTATCGTTCCGATTCGCTGTCCTTGGCGAACTTGCTGACCTACGGCTACTTCAATAATATCCATATGGGCATATCTAACCTGCAAGTCTCCTTGTCGAAGAAGTACTTGCCTACCCCAGCCTGTGTCTTGAGGAGACGGGGTAACAGTTCCATTAAACCAAGCATAAATAGGAGTGCCTACAGGAGCTCCTATATCAATTCCAGTATGAAAAGCTAATTGTCCTGTAAAAGGGTCAGGTCTAAAGCCGAACCCACTTGTAAATCTTCCTTGTGCGGGCCAACTGATAGGAACCTCCCTATAATCCTGTCCTTGTACTGCCATTAATATTTGTGCATTTGCTAAAGCTAAGTTTTCCGTCAAATCATCAATGCTCATATGCTCAACATTAATTATCCGTGGTCCCATAATCGCTGCAACTTGCAACTGATGATTGGCATAAGTCAAACCATGCCCAGTTAAAACTTGAGTCATTGCTGCTCTTGCTTGCAATATATCATTAAGGTCTGTAAAGAATAATGCTGTATGATAGTCCTGTACATAACTGGAAATAGAAGATGTTACAGCAAGCTGATTTAGCATTTGCATTTGTGCTAGCTGCTGCCTTGCATAAAAATCTTCTATTTCCAATTCGTTGACGAAAGTGGCCAACACATATGTATTTATCTGTTCTTGTAAAGCGAATATATTCTGCTCTAAAGCATGGACATTAATATACGTAAGCTGGGAATTGAAAACTCTATTAAGAAATTGACCTGTGGTTTCTTCTGTAACCACAGGTGCGAAAAATGGTATGATTTCTTCAATTTCCTCAATATCGAAACTGAAGTCATCATCATACTCTTCAAAAATGAGGATGTCATCGTAAGATGGTGGGTCATCCTCATTCGCATTAACCACAATGGGAGTTGCTGCCAAAGCTCCAGCGATCAGGATTGCAAAAATAAACTTATACATCTTCTGAATAAACCTCCTCTGAGTCATAGTGAGGATATATGATAGAATATTCAGGTGGTGCAGGTGGTGATGGATACCTAAAAGAAGGTCCATTCCACACCACATTAGCTATCCGAATAATAGCATCTTGTCCTCCTGAATATTCTCGAATGTGCTCCAGTGAATATAGTTCAATGATGAAATGACGTGTTCTCCCTAAAAACCTATTCCCAACGGCAGAGTAACCAGACACTCCAGAGGGAGCAGCAAGCACATTTATAAAATATGGTTGCCCGAACACTAAGTTTGTGAATTGAACCGCACCATTTAAGTTCGCAGTAGCCATTTGAATAAGATTGTGGTTTTCGTCGAATATCCCTGCGACAACATTAGGTATTGGTTGCTGTAGATAGATATCCACAAACTGAAAAGTCATCGTCTCTGTACCCTGTTGAATTTCAATAAGAATTTCTTGTGGTGTAGAAGTTACTTGGAAATCAGCAAAAAAAGGTCCAAATACCCCATCTGTGGTTCTAGCTACTACCTGATACACTTCTAATTGGGGAAGATAAAAATCCATTGCACCTCCACTGACAGGAAGAGTAAAGAGGTACTCCTCCCCTCGATAAATTGAAAATAGCCAGTGAGCACGATCAAGCGTATTCTCTAATATGACCGTTGTTCTTGGCACATTAGGTGTCAGCGGTATAACTAGGTCATTTATAGTTCCTGCTTCTACCGTAAAAGGCACCTGACCCGACACAGCATAACCACCTGTTGTCATATAAATGGACATGATATAGTTACCAGGTGTAAAAGCTAATCCTTGTGCAGAACCTCCAGAAAACGCTATACGTCTTATGGGGTTACTGCTTCCCTCTTCAAAAATAAAAGCTTCTGCATAAGGAACAGGAGCATTGGTATTATCGTTAACAGCAAAGAAACTCATGATAGCTTCAGACCTAAGGAGTTCCAAATTCACAATCTGCACATCCCCAATAAATCCAATCTCAAAATGATAAGGCATCAGTTCCATATACCCAGGTGGGTGAACAATTTGAAGTGTATAGTCAGACACAGGAAGTTCATAGCTGAAAGCACCGTGGATGTTTGTTTGGTCTGTACTGATAATATTATTGTTATGAAGAATATTCACTGTTACATTCTGTAAAGGCATAGCCGTTAAACTATCGGTTAAATGTACTTGAAGGGTTCCGTGACTACCAGGGGATGATGAAACGTTAAACCTTATTTCTTGTGGCCTATTACGTTGTGACAACCATACTCTATTGCGATAATGGTGAAACTCTCGGTAGATATTGGCTGAAGATAAGGTTATCTGTACAATACCTGTTTGTATTACTGGCATCCGAACGAAGAAAGGTTGATTGCTAGAAACAGCTTCCACTACATGACCAGCTTGATTTACAATAATTCCACCATTATCAGCAGTCACACTCATCTCCACAGGTAAAACCGACTGAACCATATACGGACCAAACGTAATGTTCGCACCATCATTCTGCATAGTTGCCTGCGAACTGTTAACTTGAGGCTCTGCCGAAGGTGAAAGCGCGGTTATTACATCTTGGTTAGAAGGAATATTGCTAACTTGTGTTGTTGCCCAGGAAATAATATGTGTAGCTAATGTTCTGACAGTAGTGTCTGCAATAGAAGCTTCTTGGATTTGGAACTGAGGATTCGATGGCAAAGCCATTCTCCATACAGCCAATTGAACTGCTGAATAAAGTTGATCTTGACTGACCACTAGCCCAGTTTGTTGCATAATCTGCTGTAATGTAAACACATATCGATACATTAATATAGCTGAGAGAACTCGGCTGTTAATACGTGCATCCAAACTTTGTGAACGGATAAAAGTGCTCCCTGTCAAAGGGCGTGGGTCAGTCAAGGTAAATGCCGTTGCAGAGTAATCTCTACCACTAATGGTAGTTAAAAGGGGTGTAAGATGCACGGCACCTGTTGGTGACCCAAAAGTTATTTGTTCTAGCTGAGGTAATGACCTATCCCAATTGTACATCGTTCCCCCACTAGCAAAGATTTCTAATGGAGTATTGTTAAAGGGTGGAGCAGAGATTAGAGTCATTACTAAGACTAGAAACATCACTGTAATTATTTTGTATCCACGTCTCATTCAAAGACGCCTCCTTTTCTTGTCTTTTGAAAATACACTTGAACCTTTCATCTCATCTATAGTTATAGTTACTGCTAGTTCTTGGTTCTCTTTTTCTGAAACTACTGCTACTACAGGGGTAGTGGCAGTTTGTAATTCTTCCTTCCATCGAAAATGGAGCACAGGGTTAGAAAGTTGCAATACCAATTCTCGACCTTCTTCCCAGGTATTCAACTTATAGTCACCATCATGATTCATTTCGGATTTCATGGAGAGTGCTTCTTTTAAAGAAGCTACTTCTTTAATTTCCATCTAGTTTTGTAAACCTCCTTTCATAATAAAGAAATGCTTAGTCAGGAAAGAGACGTTGAAATAGACTTAAAGGAGCATCCTCAACTCGGATTCCATTACGAGTTTCGCGTAAAACAACTTCTTTCCCTACTCGCATAGTCTCCCACTCGATTTGATTTAGCCATACAGGTTCTTCCCTATTGCTAACTATAACAAAGAAACCACTAGGCTCTCCTCGTCCTACATATGTTATTACCGCCCGCTCTCTTCCCAAGAAACTGTCAAAATTATTTAGTAAGAATACCCCGATAGCAAACATTGTTGAGGCAAGAACAAACCATCGGAAACGCTTAATACGTCTCCGTATTCTATTTCTTTTCTGTTTTCTTTTCTCCTTTGCCTTGTCTTGTTTAGAGGTATCATACCAATTTCCTAAAACCTTCGTCTTTTCTCCGTCTTTTGGAGCATGTGAATTCATAGCTACCTCCTAGGCGCTAAGAGCCATTCTCTAGCTCTCAGATGTCCTCCTATTCCTGTCTCTTCAAGGACAGTTAACAGACGGACTTCTCTTCCTATAAAGGAATAGGATATTTGGTCTCCGTTTAGATACCAAATCACGGAATGCGTTTCCCTATCTTGACCATCACTGATCCATACCCGTGTTTCTGCCATAGAGGAAGTTTGTATATAAGTTACAACTCCTGTTAAAACAATCACTTCTTGCTCCTCTGCCTGGTATGCCTCGGAAGGGGTCATCTCTGTAGCATAAGAAGTAAAGGAATATAGGAATTCTTCCAATTCCACTTGAAAGGCTGAAAAATGGCGATTACGACTTATATATAAAAAAAGGAAGGGCGATTTCTCGCCCTTCCTCAAAGTGTCAACGATACTTTCGCTGACAATGCTAGGTGTAATCCCCAATTGCTCCATATAATCCTCTTGAACGGTGCCTGAGCTTAGATTGAACATGAAAGTGCCTAAAGCAACAAATAGAACTATGAGGGGAATAAAAACCTTCCTAGCAGCTGCCCACTTCTTAGGATTAATTTCTATCAAAGTATCTTGTACAATCTCGTCAAAAGCCCCTCTCATTGCATAGTTGGTACACTGATTGTTAAGAAAGACCGAACATGACTTTTGTATCTCCTTGACTTCCTTTAGATTACCCTCTTCGGCACAGCTAATACATCGTAGACAATCTTGCATATATGTGAACCTCCTTAATTATTCAAACTAGTGTCTGCATAACCAACCTTTTCAATCGCTATAACACGGTTCGGAAATCTATTTCGTATTACCTCATTGATATAATTTACCCGTGTTGATATTGGCATATTATGCAAATGCGGTATCCTATCGTCCATAACAAATTCCAATATGTTCCCCGAACTTGGCACCCCGCTAACACTCGGTTTAAATCGATTCGTAGGGTCGGTGTGTAAATCAGACTTAACATCCGCTAACACGCCATAAATTTGCTCTCCATCAGCAAAGGTTATTCGATAGATAGTTCCTATTCGACTACCGTAATACGTTCCCAGTGCAATACCAAAAGCACCCTCAAAGCGAGTGAAGCCAAGTTCATCTACGCTCAAATACGGTTTAAAGGCATACTGCCAAGAGCTTGGGTGTGTTACCAGCCTAATGGGCATATATGTGAAATATACCTGTTCCAAATTCGGTACTGAAAAGTGTTGATCTATTGCAGGCTGAATGGAATAGACGCTTCCATTATAATGTGCAAGTTGCTGATCTTCAAGTCGCTGTCGCTCCCAATTCTCCCTCCACTGTACATGAGCCAAAAACCAATAAGCCATTTCTTGCCTACCAGTCTGATACGCCAAAAGCAGAGACAAGAGTCCTTCTTCCCTTTCTTCTTCAAGAAGTTGCTGGTCTTCCTCTCCTACCACGGACATTTCTTGTTGAAGGGAGGATAGATAGGTCATTAATTGGTTTTCTCGGCCATTGTCCTCTAACTGGAAATCAATAGGTAGAACTAAGAAAACTCCCAAGCAGTAGAAAGTTGCTAATTTTTTCTGTATCTTAGAAACCACCCAAACTAAATTTTTCAAGTCTGTTATCCTCCTTCTAAATTATAACCCTTTAAACTCCTCTTCAAAAATCTCATCAAGGTTATAAAGTAATTGTTTTTCTTTTATTTTAATTGTGGTTGTTGGGGCATCTATAGTTATTTTGTGTGGCATATTTTTCACCACACCCGTGGTGTAGTCTTTACTCCACCCTGTAATAAGAAATGGAGCAAACCAAGATTTAATCCTGCTATACACAAGACACCACATATCCCCGATATATTGCCAAGACCCGACTTGCTCCAATTCTCGATTGTAAATAGCACAAGTTATCAAGTCCTTCGTATTTCGGACAATAAATAAATGGTTTTGATAAACCTTCCAATAAATTGTGTTCTGCACATCAAGAACACAAAAAGGGGTTAGTAGGGTTATATGCGTAGCTCTCTGTATTATAAGAACAGACTCGCCAAATTTTTCAAAAGTTTCGATATCATCATCCTCATAAACAATCTCCCCATCGTATTCGACTGTTAAATGTGAACCTTTCAAAATTGCCCACATGCTCTCTCACCTACCTTTTCTTCCTCCTATCGGAACTGTTGATAATAGATTCACCGATTCCCTCTATTTTTAAATCCCGATTTGAAGGAACATTGCTGACTCTTTTTTCTCCTGGGCCACCAGCTTTACTTGATTTAATCTTTTTATCCCTTATATTCTTGGGACGCAGAACCATCCACACTAAAACACATATGATAACTATGACACCGACAAGGATACTTATCTCTAGCATAAGTATTCACCCAAGACTTCCAAAATAGTGTCAGGGTCTTCCACTCCGTTGGTATACAAAATTCTACTGATGGCATCGTCCAACTCCTTCATACCTTCCTCCGTAGGCAAGGTGTCTCCCAATACATCGAGAACAAACTCCTTATAATTAAACTCTAGGTCATCATACTCGTCCATAAGAATTACTTGCATCTCTTTAATAAAAGGATAGCGGGTGGTTTGATAATGCATTACTTGGAGGTTAAAGATATTTTCCCACAAATCTCCCCAAGCTCCAGAATTGTAATCCTCTAGGATTCTTGCAAACATTTTGTACGATTGCGGAGCCACGGTAATAGGTCGGTTAACAGAACTCTCTAACAACATCATCAACATAAGGATTTCGGATTTTGCTTTAACTTTGCGTCCTAAGAAATTCTCCACCTGATATGAAGAATACAAATGCGGCTCAATATCAACTAATCCGATAGGACTGTCAGAAAGAAACCTAAGGTTAGTAATATCAATACGTTTATTCTGATTGCGGTCGGTATAAATATCCTTCACGGTCGCTACATAATAACCGTCGTCGGGTAAGTTGCCAGAATTGTGAATCATGTATTCCTCGCACACATCTTGGAGAAGATCTTTGTTGAATTCCGAATAAAGGAAGACCTTTGTCTTTCCCGCACGACCCCTAACCAATAATTTTTTACCTTTATACTTTGCCTTCATAGATTCGATACTTTGCATAATAATTATCTCCTTTTTGTATTATAGTAATTTTGCTTCAAAATTGTACCAGCCATCGGCAGAAAACTCAATCATCGTCCTCATCTTCAGGTTCGTAAAAAAGCACAGTTAGATTGCGCATATTGAGATACCTCTCTGGAACAAGGAAACCTACTCTGCCTTGCAAAAATCTTTCAGCAAAGAAATACTCCGCAGTTTCTCTTCCTGTTTGAAGAACTAGCTCTCTGCCCTCAGGAATCTCATTAGGTGGATTAAAAACCACCCAGGTGTAACCAGCAGGAGCAGGAGTATCTCCAAAAGTATCTTGTTGCCTTAAAGAAGACGGACTAATGAAAGTGAAAAACAACCCAAGTAGGATAAGAAATACGCCTATAACCAAACCTATGTCACGAAAATAAGATACTCTTATAACACGCTGAGATATGGCAATGGACTTATCACTTTTAAATGTAGCTACATAATGATCATGAAAATCTTTTACACTAAACCGAAGAAAGATGATGTTGATTAAAAAAGCCGTTACAATGAAGAAGATACCAAAATAAAAAGTAGGTTCGATAAAAAATGGGACAAAGCCAGCAATTGTAGCCAAAAGGCCTGCTATAATAAAAACACCTATAGTTAACCAAATTTGCCTTTTAACCCATCTTTCTACAGAAAGAGGCGTTGTGCGTTTACCGAATAAATCGAACATAATCAATCCTCCCAAATGCTCTTCCCAAAGAAAGATTCAATTACATCCCAAGTTCCACCACGGGGCATACTACCAGACAGATCAAAATGTTGCTTTTTAATCTTAAAAACCACACCTCTATCCCATAAGTTAAAAAGGTTGGCTAGGAGAGTCTTAGCACAACCATGCCCTGCCACCACAATTTCTGTACCTTTCTTTGCCTCCGCCAATGGATGTATAAAAGGAATAGATGCATCTGAAATATCAGCCTTTACCTTTAATACAGTGGCCTCTGGATGGTCTTGTAACAAACCTTCTATTTTTAAGGTCATATCAGCACAAGCTTGTGTAGCTCCGCTAGGTTTGAAAATAACTAACATTTACTGTCCTCCTCTTAATGTCTATCCCTTGGTTGAATTATTCTTTGTCCTGTTTGTGGATTTGTTAATCGAATCCACACAGGGTCTATTTCAATCTCCCAGTCTTCTACAAGTTGAGTGTAATCATCATTCTGAGAACGCCAATGGAACCTCAAGATTCCTTCCTGCACTAAAAGTTCATAAGTACCTGCTAAAATCACATCGGCAATTTCATCCACCTCTAAAAAAGGACCGCGGAATAAAGTGGCGGTGAAAGGCCCGAATTCGTAAGTCTGTTCCATTATGATATGGGTAAGCCAGCCGTTATGTTGACCATACCATTCTCCGTGCAAATCTCTTTCCCTAAGTAACTCAAGAAGAGATATATCAGGAACAAGTATGGTTGCATCTCTTACCACTGCTCGCAAATTCTCCTGAACGACAACGGTTCCTTGTTGGCTCTCTAATCTCAGGTTCATTTCTACTAATAGATGTGACAATTGCCTTAAGGATATAAAAATTCTGTCGTCCTCCGAGCTCTCTAACACTACTCCTTGTAAGGTAACTACATCTACCGCCATAGGTGCATTAGTTCTTCCGTTAATAAGAGTAGCTATGGCGATAAAAGTAATGATTGCCATCACCCCTACAGATAAAGGTGCTATTCTCTGTTTCACTTTCTCACCTCCTGCGAAGTAAAAAGGGACGACAAGGACGGTATTTCTTCGTCTTGTCGTCCCTTTGGGCCTTCATGTCTCCTTTTTCTAATTCCAGTTGGCATCGTTGCTAAGTTTAGCTTCTATATTTGGAGGTTGTGTTTCTTCTTGCTGTTGCTTCTTGTGCTCTGCAGTCTGCTCTTGATGTGACCCCTCTTCCTGCTCGGTGCTAGGACTATCCTTTATTCCAAAAATGTGGCGATATACATCGAAGTTGGAAGGCACCTTTTCTAAAGGCAAATAGCGAAGCGCAAGAAGTAAGGATGACTTTGGGTCAAGTATATGAAGTTTAATTTTGCCGAAGTTAAGGGTATTAGAAACTACTAATTCTTCTATTTTCGGCAAACCTTCGAATATAAGACCCTCCGCGGTCATTTTGAATTCGGGGTACAAGTCAATAATCCACGACCCTATATAGATTTCTTTTTCTTCCTTTGCTTGGGATGCTCTTAGAGCAATTTCGTTTAAAATTTCAAGATTTGTCATAAGACGTAACTCCTTTCTGATCATTTGTTTTTGTAACTCATAGGGGATAGGGAGAGGTTTCTTTCCATCTGAGTAGACGTTTCTCCACTGTTAGGATAGCCACACGTTTAATGTCGGAGCCAACTCTCACGAGCCTGTGGTTTACGTCTTTTTCCCCAACTTTAATTATGTTAGAAGTGTTTTTTGAAGTGCCATATTAAAAGCTCCTTTTGATTCAAATAAAAAAACACCTAGAGTTAATCTAAGTGTTTGAAGATGACAACGAGCTTACCTATGCTAATAGCGAATTTTATTTCATCTACCGCCATGCCTGCACTATTGGCAGGTCTGTTTGAGCAGACAACCACATTAGCATACTTGATTTGTTTCTGAATTTGAGGGTCTACATTGTAGCGATTGTCAATTTTGTCAAATGGGTCGCTTTTGGGAACAGAATAATCCCTAACCTTGTAATCTGTGCGGTTTAACAAGGCTTTAAGGGTTACGTAGTCATCGTTATTCCAACGATGAGGAATAAAAACATTCTCTAATATTTTCTACAGTTTTATCTTTCTTTCTCTTTTACGTTTTGCTAGTTTTCAGAATGGCTATTATTTTTTTTCAAAAATAAAGGGAGACCATCAAAGTTATCCGATAGTCTCCCTTTTTATACCAAAGTATTTTTTAAGCTCCAATGTACATATTATTTTGCTTGTTAGTTTTTGTGAAAATACATTACTAAGCTCTAAATCTTTTATGCGGTATCTCTCAATATTTTTGTTCTTATCTCTACAAGAGCTTTACCTAAAAGATTTTTTCCTTGTTGGGACTTGCATTTTTCACAACTACAATCTCCCCATTCATTATCATGCCAGCCTGTAGTATCCTCTACAATTATTTTACTTCCCGTATCTAGCAACATCTGTTTTAAGCTTGGTTCTTGAAATTTAGAAAGTAGTATATCTAACATAACGTTATATTTAACCTCTTCCCAGTTTGGACGTAATTCTAACTGTCTTCCCATCCTCTTAGCGGCACTAGGATTTACTGTTTGAAACTTACGTCGCTCCTCTTTATTTAAAGTCTTTGCGGATTGAAAAGCAGCTTCTCCATTTTCATACTGAAGTCCTTCATACTCACATTTAGAAGGGTGGTAGTTGCTGAAAGGGTGTTTAATTCCCCCACTGAAAATATACGTCTCACGGTTGTTACCTAGAACAACTTCGTGTATCTTATCAATGGCGGCATCCCAGCCCATTTGATGTAAGGCTGGAAATATTCTCTCAATATCGTCTAGGGTAAGAACTTCTATAAGTTCTTTGCTGGATATATTATACTCCCACTGGTACAGAGAATATATTTTACCTGTCCATCCAGGCATAAATCCACCCCATTCCTCACCTTTTTGATATTCATTACCATATTCGTCTTCAATGAATCGGAGCATTTGCTCTCTAGCAGGCATATTCAGATATTTAGGGTTTCCTTCATCAATCATAGCTCTAACATGAGATTTCATAAAAGCTTGTATAAACCATTTTTCATCTACCCCAGGCAGCTCATCTCTTATATAAATAAATAAATCATATTGATTTCTAGCAACCTGTGCTACATACATGTTATCATATGGGTGCATCCTTATCACCTCCTAAATTAAATCCTCTATTCGAGTTCCCTTTTTGGCATCAGTGTATCTAATTAGATTTCTATAATCTCGCCTAGCTTCGTTATCTCTAGTTTTAGCTGACTTGTAAAATTTATTGCTGGGTGCTGGATAATTACTGAGAAAATGTAGCTGTGTAAAAGCCTTTTTACTTTTCAAACAAGTCTGTTGTCCTAGGTTTCCTAACTTCATAGCTTTCTGAAGGTTCTCCAAAGAAATAGTTCCGATAGAGAAAGCTTCGATATAAGAGAAATAAGAATCATCAGCTCTCCAACCTATAATTACATCATACTTAGATATATCAAAATAATACTTGCCAATAAATTGATCAAATGTCTTGTATACTTCATCATTCTCATAAGACCCTCTTCGATTACTCATTAAAATAGCTATCCAGTACTTTGGGTCTAAAGTGTCAAGGTTTAGAACCTCTAATCCTGTTGTGTCTAACTGATATTTATTTATAAAACCATCTTTACCTGCTGTAAGCACAGCCCATTCCCCTGCAAGCTCTTTGTTCTGGGTTGTGTAAAATCCTAAACCATAATCATTATAAGGTTTACCTTTTCCATACTCAGGTTGTTTTATGATTTCGCTCGAGCCATGATATATTGTTATCTTATCTCGACTATTTGATTTTGTGAAAATGTTGCTTGGTTCTAAATCGTTCATGTTAGTTCCTCCTGATAATTACCTATATTTATTATACAAGAAATCTTCGATAATGTAAAGAGAAAAAGATGTGATAGGCTATGATAAGTCCCTATTTCTTGTAAATATATCGCTGGGTGAGAATTCGGTAATGCTGTCTATAAATTTTTTAGCGAATACATACATTCTTTCAGCTTCCTCTTTTTCTACCAAAATAAAATTGTCTCCAGGATAATTTGTATCAAAATAATAGTCAGTCAGAGCCGCTAAAGTGTCAGTATTAACCTTTGGCAATATTTTAATATTTCGGTTTTTGGCTTCAGAATAGAGCTTACGTAGATTATGGAGCTTCATTAATTTTGTAACTTCTGCATCTTTCGTTGTCTCTAAAAGATGTTTTAATACCTTCTCCACAACTTGTTGAGAATATCTAACAGAATCATTATAATCACCCCATTCTAACATCTTCTTATTTGTTTCTATATTTCTAATCGCTATAGCTAAATAGCTGTTCGAGTCCATAATAAGATCCCTTCCTCCTTTATTCTAGTATTAGTATTGAAAATATCTTCTGAAGTTTCTAAGTTATATTCATTTGTGTTAAACCATCCAATTTCTCTGTGGAATTTTTGTATTTCTGTTTCTACAGAATCTTTAAAATCGTACGAAGAGCCTCTAGTAACTCTGCTACTACCTTCAAAAACCAAAGCTATATCTATATCTGAATAAATAGTTTCTTCTCCTCTTGCAAAACTTCCAAATAAGAATATCTTTACTATGTTATGTTCAATAAGATCTTGCCTATCTTGAATGATTTTATCTAACTGTGGTACACTGAGCATCTCTTTTTTCATCTAATACCTCATATCAATATCTTCGCATTCTCTATGTAATATTCCTAAATCTATTATACACGAATTTCACAGTGATGGCAAGTTGTTATTTCAAAATCCCTACGTACTGAATTACCTTTTGCTATATCAAGTATAGTTGATATAGGCAGTATCTCTAACATATATTTCATCTCAGATACTCTAGCTTGGTTTCGCTTGCTTAAATCGAGCTTATCTATATAATTTATATTTTTCTCCTTCAATATATTTTTTCAAATAGAAAAGGGGGCTGTCTCATGAAAAAAAGCCCAGAAAAAAGAAAAAACGTGGATTAGCAATTGCTAATCCACGTTTTTTGTTGTATAATTAATTATGAAAAAAAGTACAACAAAATAATTATAACATAAAGTTGATACCATTTCAACTAAAACTTCCAATAGACCTAGACAAAAAAATAGATATGGACAGTTCATTACGTACGCTACTAAAAATAA
>Ga0131853_10001203_pt1 | contig 46775 bp, 36 predicted proteins | sample TergutLab28metaG_FD_92764 | JGI IMG/M metagenome (GOLD analysis project Ga0131853, IMG submission 92764) | Labiotermes labralis P1 segment gut microbial communities from Petit-Saut dam, French Guiana - Lab288 P1 (version 2) (version 2) | ecosystem: Host-associated > Arthropoda: Insects >... | reverse complement strand
CAAGGGTTCATCATTAGTGCAATACAACTATATTAATAAGCCGTATCGCCTTGAGAACTCTCTCTAAAAGCCCTCAACCAATGATTTCTTTCGTCTTACATTGTTTAATTTACAAGGTACAGCCTCGCCTTCCGGCAGGATATTTATCTTAACATATCCGACAGCTTGTGTCAACAACAATTTTCGTTGTTTTTTCCGCTGTGTTTTGCCGTTTCGCTTCAAAGGCGACTTGGTTATATTACCACACTGATATCCCGGTGTCAACACCTTTTTTTCGGTTTTTTGAATTTCTTTTTTTGGCGGTGTAAAGTCCGATGCGAAACCGCACGCTTTCCATAGGAAAAACGTGCGGTCTACTCTATAACATTTCACCCCTGAAACTGTCCACTCTCCAGCCGTTTTAACAACAACGCCAAGGGAATCACCAAGCTCCCTGCGGCAAGGTTCCCGGCGGCGTGGATGATGTCAAAGGGAAGCCCGGCAATGACCCATGCTACCGTGGTCTGAACACTGAACCCAAACAGGAGCATCTGCATAGGGGCATATAACACACCGAAGAACAACCCATGCAAGCCGCATACGAGCATGTAAAGCGGGGCTTTTACTTTTATGGATAACTCCACCCGCCCCAGCAACATGAAAGCCCCCCATAGGGGTAGCCAAATATATAGATACGCCACCCACCACAGGGAAAACCCGGAGAATACCCCTTCTAATAAGATATAGCTATAGAGCGGAATCAAAGCCCGCACCCGATAGGTCAGTGTTGCCGCCGCAATAAACAGTGCCAAAGGATGTATATTAGGAATCCATTGCAGCCCCATGCGGGACAAAAGCATCATGGCGCTCAGTGTTGCAAATACGGTGATGTCTCGGGCGGAGAATCTCGCCTTAGCCCTCTGTGTAGACAAAGGCATACGTCACATCCGGCTCAATGGGGGTGTCGTCTACCCCGGTCATGGCAAAGTCACCGTCGATGAAAAAAGCCCAAAAGGCACCATTTGCATCGAAGTCTGCCACGATGCCATTGACCACTGTCACCATGAGGCCAAATTCTGACTCGTCCCCGGCAATCAGGCCCACAGCCAACAAGGCGGCCCCCACGGTCTCTTCATCGGTGCTGACATCCCAAGCGGTCAGTGTCTCGTCTGGGTCAGTTACTTCAAAACGGAATACTGTCTCCCCCGCCCCGACGGTCTGTACTGGTGCTACTTGTCCGCCACCTTCTGTGGATGACGGGTCGTTGCCATTGTTGCAACCGGTCAGTGCTGTAACCGCAATCAGCACAACCAGAGCAAATGACAAAATGAACTTCAATAGCTTCGCATTCATTTGCATTACTCCTCGCATATTTAATTTGCCTAAGTGACAAACAACTTGCAACATACAAACGCCGGAACTCGCGGCTGTTGTTTGGCAAGGGACTGTTTTCCGGCTCGTGCTTTTTCGCTCTTTCGCCTTCTCAGCTTGCGCCAATGGCGTACAAGGGACTGCGGTTTCCCTTGTTGAAAGAACAAACACACTTACGGCGGCGAACCCGCACAGGATTTTCACCTGTTTCCTATCCCGAACTTAGGTGATACAGGATTGATTATAACATGGGCGCAGAAGGAAGGCAATGGCTGGGGCAAAATGCTTGACTTTATACGGTATATCAGATATACTTGCCAAAATCAAACAATTATAAAAGGTTGATGTATATGATCATAGGAAAAACAAAACTATACGCTTGGTGGAAGCGTAGTGTCGCAACGTCTCTGAAAAAAAAACGGTTCGCCAGAATCTTAAGCCTCGCCAAGCTGCCAGAGCATGACAGAATAAAGGTATTGGAAATCGGTTGCGGCAACGGTAAGGATGTGGTTCAGTTTTTAAACGACCCGCATAAATACAAAGTGGTGGGCGTTGATTTGTTAGACCAACATATCGAACAGGACAATTTTTCTTTTGTCAAGGCCGATGCGGCAGAACTTCCCTTTCCTGATAAAAGCTTTGACCTTACCATAAGCGTCGGGCTTTTAGAGCATATTGATGACATGGAAAAGCTATGCGCCATCACAAAGGAAATCGACAGGGTCTCAAAATCCTTCGTGATTGTGGTGCCTTGTGTCTCCACTTTGATTGAAAGCCATAATCTGGGCATCCGGTGGCCGCTGCGCCTTCATAAAAATTATACGACAAAGAATATCACATCTCCCTTGAAGCTGAATTTCTACAGCGACCATACTTGGACAAAGTTTCCGGGATTTCAAGAGGCCGATGTCGCACGTTTTTATTATATCGCACCGCTGATTAAAAACACGATTATATATAAGTAAAAGGAACTCCAGCTTGCTTTTCCTGCAAGCTGGAGTTCCTTTTATTATACTATGGTCTAACCGTAAGGTCATTGTTTTGTTTATGAATTTAGAAAATTAAACTAGAAGATGTTGGGGAAGCGGGAACTCGTGTTCGCACCGCGGAACGCATTCATATCGGCCCAAGTAAATCGCCCAACAATACCATCCACACCAAGCACCCTACGGACTTGGTAATCTCGAACCGCTTGACGGGTTAAGGGTCCAAACAGGCCATCCGTGACTAAATGCGTCCCGTGATTAATGGTACTGTTAACGATAAACTGAACTTGCCTTACCCTGAAGCCAGAAACGAGATGGTTATCACCAACCCAATTCGTTGTATTTGGCGAAATTCCAACATTGAAGCGCTCAATAGTCCCGTTTACACGGGCAAATTGAACAGTAATCGTGTTTGCACTTGCCATTACCGGCATAACTACACCAAGCAACATGACCATGGCTAGAAGAACAGCAATTCCTCTTGATAGTTTTTTCATAAGTAACTCCTTCTTTCTCTGTAATTTTTATTTTGCAAAACAATGACCTTTAATTTAATTCCGCTAGGTAAGTCCCCACGCGATTTTGTAGTATCCTAGCTGTATCTTCAGCGCCTCTGTCCCCGTGGAAAAAAGGCTCTACTTCTTCTTGTAAGAAGGCGACAATGGAGCTGTCGCTAAAAAACACACGATCGATTTGGGCAATCGCCCCCGCCATGTAGTTCGGTAATGCCAATAACTGCTCTAAGGGTATCGGCGGAGCAAAAAATAATTGTTCGATACCATTTTCATCAATATACCACGAACTCACCCCTCCGCCACCTTCTTCGGCGAACTCTTGCGTCCAGCGCACAAAATTTTGCGATATCTCCTCAAACGCACTTCTGTTCATGGGAATCACGTGGTTTACAGCAGGGTTGTTGTCTTGATATAGCTATCTCAAAAATGTCCAAGCCGCCTCCGTGTGGGGTGACGCAGCGGATACCGCAAACAGGTATTCCGGCACCATAGAAACACCATGTAGCCCATTTTGCGTACTGGGAAAGCCTGTAATCTGAAAATTTCCCGCAAGTATATTCGCCGCAACCTCCAAGCATACAAGTGTGCGTATTGGCATGAAGGCGAACCCCTGTTGTCCTTGGGCAATTCTTATATCAGCGGGGACGCCAGCCGTGCTTTCCAAAGACCCTGCGACTTGCAGTAAAGCAATAAATTCTTCTGAGTCAAAGTTTGCTGTTCCGGACCGATAATCCACAAAATAATCTAAGTTCACTGTGACCATATGTTCTACAAACGCTCTGGGCTCTAAATCCGTGGCAAAAAGCGGGCGGCCACTTAAAGAATCCGCACGCAAAAACTCTAAAAACTCCAACAAGCTCTTGCCTTCAAGTTGTGCGATTGCCTCTTCCGTGCCCAATAGTACTTGCAGAGAGAAAGAGGGTGCTACAAAGCAACTCGCTTCCCCCCGATGTAGCGCATCCAAGGCTGTGGAAAAGAGTTGACCGGTGTCTAAGTCCCGCGCCTTGAACGGAGCCAAGTCTGCCAAGATCCCTCCGGAAATATAGGCCTGAATCGGGTATGTCATCTCGGCTACTGGGCTTGCAAGTAGCAAAATATCCGGCGCATTGCCTGTAATCATATCCATATTGAACCTTGTCAACGCCTCTTCGCCATAAAGACGATAATAGTTAATCACTTCAATGAAATATTGCGGATTTAATCTGTTAAAATGCGCTACAGCCGCATCAATATAGTGATCCCCCACAACGGCCATCGTTGCAAGTCGCAAGGTTATGTTTTCGCCGGTAAACCCTTCTGTGGGCGTCAGCGCAAAAATGCTAAATTCTCCGCTTTGCCTATCCTCGAAAACGATAATGTAGTCATCTTCATGGGAAAATACGCTGACAACGTGCCCGACAATCCCTAGGCGGCTTAAATGTATGACAGGTACAAGTGCGCCGCTTTGTGGGTCAAAACCAAACACCGATCCATCCAGCAAGATGTAAACGCCATAAGCACTACCTGAATGCAGAGAAGGAATCTGATTGCCCATCTCCAACAATCCCTCCCGGGTATCGTCTGCAAGTACATATATGTTCGTACTTTCCCCCTCCATTTTTGCAAAAAACACTTCGCTTTCTTTGTCGGAAAATGCGATATCCCATATCATTGCTTCCTCAAATATTTCTGTATGAAGCAGTTCGCCCGCTAAATTATAGGTGAAAATGAATTCTTCCTGCCATCCAAACGCATGGAGATATATATACCCATCCTTTGCCGCAACAACACGGTTTGCCGCCGTATCCGGCGGGCCTTCTATCAGGATAGCGGGGCTGTTTCCTGACAAATTATGCACCACGAAACTGTCTAATGCTGTACCCTCATCTGACAGGGTGCGTATATTCTCTACAGCGAGAATCAGGCCATCGGGAGTGACTGTGATTTGACGAATGTCATCCCCCGAAAAGGCGTATGGAACTGCCTCTATGCTTCCATCCTCTACATTACAAAACAACAACCGCATCGCTTCCGGGTCTTCCCTCGTGGAGGCATAGGCGAAAAACCCATTGCCAAAGGGTGCCACACTGCCGATGGTGTGCAGCTCTGTGAAGATGCTGTTCGTTTGAAATGAGGGGAAGTCTTCTGCGGTTTGTTCTGCAATGAGAGCTTGCGGTTGCGGGGCATATACCGCCTGATCCTCTTCGCTGCTGCAAGCGGTCAGAATTAAAATTCCGAGAAGTAAAACGATGATTAGCCTTTTCATGGTGTCTCCTTTTATTTGTTATTTTTACTTGCTTGACATCCTCGTGGTCAACAAAAAACCGCCGCACAAAACAGCTTCCTTTCGAAAACTGTCTGCACAACGGCTTATGTCACTTGCTCTTTCCTAGATATGTACCCAACAGTGCCATGCAATCGTTTGCAGAGGGTTTCGTGGGATAACAGGAAGTCGAATCTTCAGTTTTTTATCAGTATATAGCGATTTCCAGAAATTGTCAATAGAAATCTATCTCTCCCTCATCTGTCTAATCGCCATCGAGGCCGCAATTTGCTCTGCTTCTTTCTTGCTCTTCCCGGACCCTGTACCTACAGAGGTGCCGTTTAATTGCACCTCAACCTCAAACACCTTCTGGTGATCCGGCCCGATGGCAGAGAGCAAATGATAACTCAAACTCTGGCCGCTTTTGCGTTGCACCAGCTCTTGCAGGGCCGTCTTATAATCCTGAATCGCTCCGCCACCCTGTTCTAGGGTGAGATTTTCGTCTAATAGAGACAACACTACCTGTTCTGCTTTCCGAATCCCGCTGTCAAGGAAGATGGCGGCAAAGAGGGCCTCTACTGCGTCAGCTAGGATGGATGGACGTTCCCGACCGCCGCCTAGTTCCTCGCCTTTGCCTAAAAATAGGTGTGTGCCAAGTTCCAGCTTATCTGCAATCTGCACCAAACTCTGCTCACAGACCAGCTCTGCGCGGAGTTTGGTCATCTTCCCTTCTGGCATGTCCGGGCGGTTTTTATATAAGTACTTGGCCACAGTGAAACCGAGGATGCTATCCCCTAAAAACTCTAACCGCTCGTTGCACACTTCCTTCTTACCCTTGGATTCATTTGCAAAGGAACTGTGGGTCAGGGCGGTTTTGAGTAGCTTTGGATTCTTAAAGGCATGGCCCAGTTTTTGTTCCAGTTCTGTCATAATGTGCTTACTCCCCGTCTGTCTGTTTGATCGAGATTGTGTCAATATTGGCTGTAATGTCCTCGATAATTCCCGACTTCGCCAACGCTCCGGCTTGCCGGATGGCACTGCGAATGGTACGGGCATCGGCGTTGCCGTGGGCCTTGATGACAGGCTTTGTAATACCCAAAAGCGCCGTCCCGCCCACTTCGGACACGTCCATTTTGTTCTTGAGACCCCGCAGATTTTTCTTGACTAAGAGACCCTTTAGCTTGGTAACTGCATTCTGCCGGAACGCTGACCTGATCTCTCCCATGATAAACATGGCGGTGCCTTCAATACCTTTGAGCAATACATTGCCCGTAAACCCATCGGCCACTACCACATCTGCGCCGCCTAAGAGCACATCCCGCCCCTCAATGTTGCCGATAAAGTTTAACTTCCCGGCGCCATGGGCAGATTGGAGTAACTTGTAAGTCTCCTGCTGCAACGCTGTCCCCTTACTCTCTTCCGTCCCATTGGAGAGCAAGCCTACTCGCGGGTTCTCTCGGCCTAGCACTCGGCGGACGTAATACGATCCCATATAGGCAAATTGCATCAAATATTCCGGCGTACATTCGGCATTGGCACCGCAGTCGATGAGTAGTGCGCCGCCCTCACGGTTGGGAATCACCGGCGACAGGGCCGCCCGGCGAATGCCCCGGATGCGTTTGGGAATCAGCGTGGCCCCGGTAAGTAACGCCCCCGTGTTCCCCGCCGACACAAACCCGTCTCCACCACCGTCTTTGAGCAGATTGAGACCCACAACAAGGGAGGAATCTTTTTTCTCCCGGATGACACGCGCCGGGTCGTCCTCCATGGTGACGACTTCTGAAGCCTCCACAATAGAGATGCCCTGCGGCAATGCTTTATGGTAGCCCAGTTCTTCTTCCAGCTCTTCCATAATTTGCGCTCTGCGTCCCACCAAGACCACTTCTATTCCAAACTCTTGTGCCGCCATGGTGGCACCCTCTACCTGGGCCTTCGGCGCAAAGTCGCCGCCCATGGCATCTACGATGATTTTCATGTGGTTCCCCCTTACACAAATGATTTGAGCACATCCAACGCCCGGGCCGCAATTTCTGCGTTCTTATTGGCTTTTCCTTTCACCCGATAGCCCAGCGGCTCGATAATGCCGAAATTCACATTCATAGGCTGGAACTCTGTCACGGAACCGTCACTCACATAAAGAGCCAAGGCCCCGATGGCGGTGGTTCTAGGGAAATCCAAGGGTTTCTCGCCATGCAGTGCTCTCGCCAGCTCTATCCCGGCCAGCAAGCCAGAAGCCGCCGATTCTACATAACCCTCTACCCCGGTAATTTGCCCTGCGAAACGAATCCGTGGTGCTTGTTTGAACCGGTAATATCGGTCTAACAGCCGGGGCGAATCTAGATAGGTGTTCCGGTGCATAACACCGTATCGCAAAAATTCCGCACTATGTAACGCCGGAATCATGGAAAACACCCGCTTTTGCGCCCCAAAGGTCAAATGGGTCTGGAACCCAACCAAATTATACATGGTTCCTTGGGCGTTATCCCGCCGAAGCTGTACCACGGCATGATACCGCTCGCCTGTCTCCGGGTGGTCAAGGCCCACCGGCTTTAAGGGGCCGAATCGCAGGGTGTCTCTGCCCCGCTTTGCCATGACTTCTACTGGCATACAACCCTCGAATACTTTGCCTTGCTCAAATCCGTGTACCTTCGCCTCTTCCGCAGAGATGAGGGCCTCATAAAAGGCTTGATACTCTTCCTCACTCATGCCGCAGTTTACATAATCTGGCGTTCCCTTGCCGTAGCGGGAGGCGTAGAACGCTTTGGTCATATCTACGCTCTCTAGGCTGACAATGGGGGCAGCGGCATCGTAGAAATGAAGAAACTCCCCCGCCGCTAGATTGCCGATGGTGGTTGCAAAATCATCGGAAGTCAAAGGCCCTGTGGCGAGTATCACGTCGCCTTCCGGAACCTCTGTGACCTCCCGATGCTCCACTGTAATCCGTGGATGCTCGGTAATCAGCTTCGTCACCTTCTCGGAAAACCCGGCCCGGTCAACAGCAAGGGCGCCCCCCGCCTCTACACGGGTAGCATCTGCCGCTTGTAAGATCACGCTGTCTAGCAAGCGCATCTCGGCTTTCAGTAGCCCCACAGCGTTTTCTAACCGATCCGAGCGCAGAGAGTTGGAACAGACAAGTTCTGCAAAATCCGGGCGCTCGTGGGCAGGGCTCCGCTTGTCCGGCTTCATGTCGATTAGGGTCACGTTAATGTCTCGCCGTGCCAGTTGCCATGCCGCTTCACACCCGGCAAGGCCCGCACCGACGACCGTTACATGCGCCATTACTCTGCCGCCTTTTTGGTGGTGGTTTTCTTAGCAGCGGACTTTTTCGCCGCCGGTTTCTTGGCTGTGGTCGTCTTTTTTGGGGCCGCCTTTTTTGCGGCTGGTTTCTTCGTAGTGGTCTTTTTGGTGTCGGCTTTGCCGTCTTCGGCCTTCTCTTCGCCTTCAGCGGTCTTTTTCTTATAGCCACGCTGGTCTTCCGGCAGGAAGTTGGCGCATTCTTCGTTGACACAAAACGGCGTCTTCCGTCCACGACCGGACAGTTTGAACATGGTCTTGCCACAGGCCGGGCAGGCGTCCGCCACGGGGATGTCCCAAGTCATAAACCCACAGTCTTTGCCCTTTTCGCAAGCGTAATAAGGGAACCCCCGCTTACTGGTGCGCTTGAGCATCCGACTGCCACATTTTGGGCACTTGCCGGGCATCTCAATGACGATGGGCTTGGTAAAGTCACACTCCGGGTAGCCGGGACAGGCTAAGAACCGCCCAAACCGTCCGGATTTGATGACCATCTGCTTTCCGCACTTGTCACAATTCTCGTCAGAGAACTCGTCTGGAATCTTAATCCGCTGGCCGTCTAAGCTCTTTTCTGCTTCTTCTAAGGCCGTGGAAAAGGGTTGGTAGAACTCCCCCAGTACTTTCTGCCACTGCTGTTTGCCCTCTTCGATTTCATCTAGCCGTTCTTCCATCCGGGCGGTGAAGGTGGGGTCTACAATGTCGCCGAATTTGTCCTTCATCAACCCTGTGACCACCGTGCCGAGGGCTGTGGGGCGCAGATGCTTACCTTCTTTGATTACATACTCTCTATCCATGATGGTAGAGATGGTGGGCGCATAGGTGGAGGGCCGTCCAATACCCTTTTCTTCTAAGGCCCGCACCAACGATGCCTCCGTGTATCGCGGCGGCGGCTGGGTGAATTTTTGATCCTGCTGGATCTTCGCCAATTTCACCTCTTCCCCTTCCGCCAGATCGGGCAGGGGTGATTGGACTTCTTCTTTCTCTTCATCCTTGCCCTCTTCATAGACGGCAGAAAACCCGGCGAATTTCAGGGCCGAGTGATTGGCGCGAAACACATACCCGGCACTCACCGCATCAATAGTCACGCTGTCAAAGATGGCCTCAGACATTTGGCTGGCCAAAAACCGGCTCCAAATCAGACGGTAGAGACGGAACTGCTCCGGAGATAAATCTTTTTTGATATCTTCCGGCGTTAGAAACACGTTACTGGGCCGAATGGCCTCATGGGCATCTTGGGAAGATTTCTTGCCCTTGAATACCCGAGGTGCACCGGGGTGGTAGTCTTTACCGTAGCGGCCCTCAATAAAACGCTTGGCATCCCCCACGGCCTCGTCGGAGAGACGGAGCGAATCCGTCCGCATGTAGGTAATCAGACCCACGGCACCTTCGCCGGTGATCTCTACCCCTTCGTAGAGCTGTTGGGCAATACTCATGGTGCGGCGGGTGGTCATGCCCAGTTTCCGGGACGCTTCTTGTTGCAAGGTGGAGGTGATAAACGGCGGCGCCGGGCTTTTCTTCTGGTCACGGCGTTTGACTTTATCCACGGTGAAGGGTGCGGTTTTCACAGCATCTACGACAGCCTTGACTTCCGCCTCACTGTGAAGCTCTTGCTTTTTCGCCGTGGTACCGTGGAACCGGGCCTTAAAGCTGCCGGGCTTGCCGATGCGGTCTAGCATGACATCTAAATGCCAATACTCTTCCGGGGTAAAGGCGTTGATCTCATCCTCCCGCTCTACCACAATCCGGGTGGCCACACTCTGAACACGCCCTGCGGACAGCCCACGTTTAATCTTCGCCCAAAGTAGGGGCGATAGCTTATAGCCCACAATCCGGTCTAATATCCGCCGGGCCTGTTGGGCATCGACTAAATCTTGGTCGATGGCACGGGGGTTTTCAATGCTCTCTTGAACCACCCGCTTGGTAATCTCATTAAACGTCACCCTGTGGCTGTTTTTGTCCGTTAAGCCCAAAAGCTCCTTTAAGTGCCAGCTAATGGCCTCCCCTTCCCGATCCGGGTCAGTGGCCAGATAAACAGCATCGCTTTTCTTTGCGGCACTTTTTAAGTCCTTAATAATATCCGCACGGTCTGTGGAGGGGACATACTCTGGGATAAAGTCGTGCTCAATATCCACACCCATGGTCTTTTTCGGTAAATCCCGCAAATGACCCATGGAGGCTTTCACCGTGTACCCCGGTCCTAAATATTTCATAATCGTCTTGGCCTTAGCCGGTGATTCGACGATAACCAAATTCTGTTTTGTTTTTGCCATCTACTTATATGCTCCTTATCTTTGGGTTTAAACTATACCGTTTCCCGGGGTGCTCGGTTATGTAATCGGCAATCCCCAAGGTGGTCATACACACATTTACCTTTTGGACAGGCAGGCCCGTCTCGCTGATAATCTCGTCTATATGGCGGGGCACTTGCCCCAAGCAACGCAAAACCGCCTGCTCCGCCTCACTGCGGTCAGGCAAAATCCCGTCTAAGTCAATATAATCCTCTTTCGGCTCTGTGTCAATCACTTTTTTTGTTGCGCGCTTACTTTTTTTGTCGGTTTTGGCCTTTACAGGGGCCGACCAGCCCTCTGGCCAAGCCTCCGCTTTCTCCGGCGGGGCCGGGATTTCACTAAGTTTCGGAAACTGCTGGGCGTACTCACGGAGCACCTGCCAACCGGTGGAAGCGGACTGGAATCCCTCGTCGATCAGGGCATTGGACGCCAAGCTGGTGGGTGCGTCAATATTGGCGGGGACGATGAACACATCTCGCCCCTGATCAATGGCGTGGTTCACAGAGTGCATGACTCCGCTTTTCGCACTGGGGATCTCTACAGCCACCAACGCCAGAGACAATCCGGTCATAATCCGGTTACGCCGTGGGAAATTATGGCCCCGTATCTCCGCCCCCGGCGGGTACTCGCTGACCAAACAACCATTTTCCAGCACAGCTTCAAACAGTTTCATATTCTGCGCCGGGTACACCCGCTCGACACCGCACCCCAGCACACCAATCACCGGCCCGCCTTCTTTGAGAGCGCCTTGAGCCGCTGCCGCATCCACACCTAACGCCAAACCGGATACCACAAGTCCACCATGGCGGGTAACTTCCCCGCCGAGGCGAGACGCCGCCGCTAAACCGTAGGGCGAACATTTCCTCGTCCCCGCAATCACAACAGTCGCCGTATCGTCCACCGCTGGCAACCGCCCCCGCACATAGAGGACCAAAGGCGCATCGTCTACATCCCGCAGACGCTGGGGGTACTCGGCATCCTGTTGGCTAAGAATTCTGCCGTCTAGGGCAGTCATGGCCTCTTGAATCCGCCGGACATGCCCCAGCTCTTTGTTCATGAGTGCCGCTATATCATCAGAACGAATACCCTCGATGCCCGCAAAATCCCCCTCGGCAGCAAAGAATACCTCCTTGGGGCCACCTAGCCGGTTCATGACCTGTCGAGCGAGAAAGGGGTTTAGGCCCGACTCGTTCATCCATATCCAGTATTTTAACTCAACCATGGATCGTACCCTCCCTGTTGCGATATAGCTCCCAGAGCAAAATAGAACCCGCCACACCGGCGTTGAGCGATTCTGTATACGCTTCCATAGGGATTTTGATTGTCCCATGGCATTGTGATAACAGTGCGGTACTAAGCCCTTGTCCTTCATTGCCGATGGCGATTGCCACCCGTTCCGGGAGCGGCCCGCCTATGGCTTTTGCGTCCTCTTTGAGGGCCGCGCCCAGCAGGGTAAGGCCGTTTTGGTTTGTATATTCTACCAGTTCCTCTATCGTCATCATACACACCCGCTGCCGGAACAATGCCCCCATGGCCGCCCGGACGGTCTTGGGGTTATAGATATCCACGCAGTCCCCCACAAGGATGACTTGTTCGATTCCAAAGGCCGTAGCCGAACGAAGCAAGGTGCCCATGTTGCCGGGGTCTTGGATACCGTCTAGGATTAGTGCTTGTTTCGGCGTAGCTATTGGTGTATTATCCGGCATGATGCAGGCGAACAAAAGTGGTTGCGGGTTTTTTAGGGGTGAGATGCTGTGTAACACATCCTCCGGCACTAATACTACAGGACAGGTTGCATCTGTTGCCAGTTCTTGGTATGAGGTGGCTAGAAGCGGGATTTCCATCCCTGCCTGTCTCGCTTCTTCGTAGAGTTTCAGTCCGTCACAAAGAAACACACCGGTAATCTCTCGATAGGCCCGGTCGGTGCCGAGTTTTTTTAGGTGTTGTAGTTGTGGGTTTTTTCGGCTGGTGATTTGTTGCATAGGCTGTCCTTTTTTGCTATTTTGTAAATGCGGGCGGCAAGCCGTCCGGCCCTTGACCTTAATATTTTTTCTTTATGAGCGGTTTCAGCTTTTTCTCACGCCACCATACAAGTCCATACGTTGCGCCAACACCGCCAATGTACATAGCGATCCATAAGATGATTGCACCAACAAGGGTCTCCCCTTGTGTAAATATAGAAACCAGTAATACTGGGTGAAACATCCCTATAGCAAACACATGCATCCATAATATGTATTTTGCGGTCGCTTGCAAACATTCTTTTCTGGGAACCAAAATTAAACATCGGAGCAATGTGCCAAGGGAAAGAAAGATAAAAGCAGGTACTGAAAGCCAAATATACCTTGGTTTATTTTTCATAGCACAACTCCCCATTCTCTGCATCTATGCGCTCCATTCATGGGCGCAAGTCAATCACATGGTAACCCGGCACTTGTAGGGGGTGCCGCCCTCGGCGTCCCGTTCCTTTGCCTTTCGTAGGGGCAGGCCTTGTGTCTGCCCAGTTCCTTGACCCTTCTCTATCGGCTTGCGCCGATTCTATCTTGGCGAGCACCGCCAATTGGTCATGTCCTGCCGGACGGGCTTTCTTTTTGTCTCGCCAAAAAGAAACAAAAAAGCGACTTATGGGCTGCGCCCCTAAGAACCCCCTAAGGGCCGTGGCTGGGCCTTATGGTGGGCGGTAGCTGTGATGTGCAGCAACAATCTTCTACGGGTGTGGATAGTCTGTGGGGCCACGGTCTTGTCATTTGAAGGTGCTCAAGAATGGGTAGCATGGGGTCAAGAGAGTAGGGTCTGGGTCAAGGGACGGTGCCGACCAGCTCTCCTAAACACGGAGAGCCTATTGCTCAAAAAGGGTTCGTCTTTTGCGTGTGCATTGTAGGGGCATTGCTTGCTACGCTCGGCCCTTGGCTGTAGGAGACGCTTATTCGGTACATTCTAAATTCTCTTGCTTTGAATCCTAAGATGATAGAAGTGCTGTAGCCATTCTGGCAAATCAACCACGGATGGCTTGATTTTTTTCAAAGTACGCTTGCCAACTCGTCTATCCATTATCGCAAGCATACGGACGAGCCCGTTTTCAGATTCCAAAGATTCAGAAATATCGCTTGATAAAAATTCATTCAATGCAACCCCAAAATCGCTAGGGCAATATAACCCTCGTTCGTTATACTCTTTTTTCACTTCTTTATGAAGTTCGGCATAACTTTTGTCGCTTCCAGAATTTTTACGCTTAGATACTTCCACATACCCTTTACCTTCGGCTGTAAAGGGCATATTAACAATTTCTTTTTCATCTACAAGTATGCAAACTCGTCCACATCCATCATGTGCTTTTCTGTATCTGGTAGTAAAATATCGTACGCGTCCTTTTAGAGCATCACATATCAAATCCTGCTCCAAAATTTTGCGAACCTCTGCCCAATGTCTTCGTGTACGTACAGCAATCACTTCCCCTACTATAAATTCGTTACACCCTACGCCTCAAAACTCAAATACATACTTATCCGGGTCATCTGGGTGTATCAAAATCTTCACACGCTCACCAACATGTTGCAACTCCTTATTGGAAAGCGAACCGCTTGTGAACCTCATGTTATTGTATGTTGCAACCAAAACAGTAGCGGGGCGACCATTTACGACTACCTTCCAGTTTTCTTCCGTGCCAACAACGTCGGCCCACACCGGGGTGCCGTGTTGTAAGAGCCAGTTACGCAGTTTTGCTTTCCGCCTTATGTACAACAAAAAGATAGCACCTATGCTGAAAAAAATAACGCCTGTAAACATCGGGATGATACCGGGAAGCCAACCGACAATCCCGTCGGCGGCAATGGCATACGGGTCGTCCCGGCTAACAAGCAGATTCACATTGCCGCCCACCCGCATATTTGTACTAAACCAGTTTAGGCGTGCGTTAATCGTGCGGTTCCCTACTTCATATTCCACATACACGACACCCCGATACTCGGGCCCAAGCACCCCATCCTCTTGTTGTACTCTGTCAATGTCTCTGACACGCTCGGTACGAATGCTTGTAATGGTGGCGGTGACAGAATCAGAGTTTTGCACAATATTCCAGTGGCGAATACCTAAGAAAACACCGGCTATCATAACCAAAATCCCAACGGAAAAGAATACGGTTCCTAATATTTTGAATACTTTTTTATGCATATCGTGTCCTTTCCGGGGGCGAAAGTCAAAAGCCGGGCGGATTGCCATCCGCCCCTACTGGTTGTCCGGCTTCATGGTTGGGAATAAGATCACATCCCGAATTGACGCACTATCCGTCAACAACATCACCATCCGATCAATCCCGATCCCACAACCGCCTGTGGGCGGCAGGCCGTACTCTAACGCCGTGACAAAGTCCTCGTCCATCATGGACGCTTCTTCATCACCGCCGTCACGGAGAGAAGCTTGGCGCATAAAGCGCTCTTTTTGGTCAATGGGGTCGTTTAGCTCGGAGAATGCATTGGCCATCTCCCGGCCTGTGATAAACAGCTCAAACCGCTCGGTGAGCCGTGGATCGGACGGACACCGCTTGGCTAGAGGCGAAACCTCCACCGGGTGGTCTAAGATAAAGGTGGGTTGAATCAACTTTGCCTCTACCCGCTGATCGAAGCACTCGAACAGAATAGAACCCCAAGACAGTTCTTTCGGCAACGTCACGCCGATGCTTTTCGCCGCCGCTACCGCCTCTTCCGTGGTGGTGAGGGTCATGAAATCCACGCCGGTATACTGCTTCACCGCCTCGGCCATGGTAAGCCGGGCAAAGGGGGCTTTCAGGCTCACTGGTGTGCCTTGATAAGAAATCTCCGTGGTGCCCAAAATGTCTTGGGCGGCCTTTGCGAAAATCCCCTCGGTGCGCTCCATGATATCGTGATAGTCGGCGTAGGCTTCATAAAACTCCACCGTGGTAAATTCCGGATTATGGCGGGGACTAATCCCCTCGTTGCGGAACAGGCGGCCAATCTCATATACCCGCTCAATGCCGCCCACCACCAACCGCTTTAAGTGCAGTTCTGTGGCGATTCGCATGTACATTTCCATGTCTAGGGTATTGTGATGGGTAATAAAGGGCCGGGCATTGGCCCCACCGGACACGGTGTTTAGCACCGGGGTCTCCACCTCTAAATAACCCCGGTCGTCTAAATATCGCCGGATGGTCTGGATTACTTTCGTGCGAATCTCAAAGGTACGGCGCACCTCCGGGTTCATAATCAAATCCACGTACCGCTGGCGATAACGAAGCTCTTGGTTGGTTAACCCATGGAACTTCTCCGGCAGGGGCAACAGCGATTTCGACAACAGCAAGACAGAGGTCACGTTCACCGAGACCTCTCCCCGTTTGGTGCGAAACACGGTACCGGACACGCCGATAATGTCCCCGATGTCCCATTTGCGGAACTCATTAAAGAGCTCTTCCCCTAAGTTATCCACCTTGATATACAACTGAATCCGGCCCCGGTCATCGAGGATATCCACGAAAAAGGCCTTCCCCATGACACGCTTGGACATCATCCGACCAGCCAGAGAAACATCGCTCCCCTCCATTTGGTCGAAGTTGTCTTTGATTTCCGCACTATAGGCCGTGCGGGTAAATTTGGTCACATGGTACGGGTCTCTGCCGTCTGCTTGCAATTTGTTGAGCTTATCCCGCCGATGTTGCAGAATTTCAGACAAGCTCGGTTCTGCTTCCTCCGGCGTAGTTATCGTACGGTTTTCTTCGGTCATCTCATCATCACACCTTAGCTATTTGATAGAAAGTATCTCCAGCTCAAAGTCGCCTGCTGGCGCATGAACGGTTACTTTTTCACCTTTTTTCCGGTCAATCAGTGCCGACCCGATGGGAGAGTCGTCAGACACACGAAGTTGCATGGGGTCCGCCTCTTGGCTGCCCACGATTTCATAGATGTCCTCTTCTTTGGTGGCAATCTCGCGCACTTTGACCTTTGAGCCGAGAGACACAAGCCCTGCCCGGTTGCTCTGCTCAATGATCTCGGCCCGGTCAATCAGATTCTTGATCTCGGCAATCTTGGAGTAAAGCTTCCCCTGCTCATTTTTCGCCTCGTCATACTCACTGTTTTCCGAGAGATCACCGAAGCTCCGCGCCACCTTAATCTGCTCTGCCACTTCCTTTTCTCCCACGGTTTGCAAGTGGTGAAGCTCTGCCACCAACTCATCATACCGGGCCTTACTCATCTTAAATTTATTTTCTCCAGCCATACTGACCATCCTTTCAGCCCGGATAACCGGGCTATTACCCCACCCGCTAAGCAGTCTCCATTTGGAACGAAAATTTTTGCTGTCCTGCAAGGCAGAGGATACAACTTTACTGACGTAAGACAAGAACGACAACGTAGCAGGTCGGCAAAAAGGCCGTTCCGAATTGATACTGTTTAGCGGGTGGGGTAATATAAATTGTAGTATTCGCAACGCAATAGAGCCGTACCTCAAATGTACGGTAACGGCGCTTGCATTATAACATGTTTACAGGGATTGTCAAGTAGGGATCGGTGTCCGGCATTTGTCTACTGTCCACTCTCTGCCGAACAGCTCTCCCAAATGACGGAGAGCCTGCCACCCAAAAAGAGTTGCACAAAAGAAGTCTAGAACAAAAGCTGTTTGAACAGCTTTCGGCATTCTGCGACAAACGCTGCTTGGCTTTGGTGGTTGTTTTCCAAAACATAGTCACAGTGCGTCTCGAAAAAATTATCTGGTTTCTGGCTGGCAATCCGTGCCTCGGCATATGCCAGTTCAGTACCCTCTCTGGCTACAATCCGCTGGGCCCGCACTCCGGACGGGGCGAGGACACCTATCACAACATCACACATGGCGGCGATGCCGCTCTCAATGAGGGCGATGGCTTCGATGGCTGCTAAGGTACCGCCTTGCGCCTGATGGGCCGCCACGAACCGTTCCACCTCTTGCCGTACATGGCTGTGGGTGATTTGGTTTAGGTTTGCTAAAGCCGCAGGGTCGTGGAACACGATATTGCCGAGGGCTTTGCGTTCCAGCTTCCCCGCCGTCACAGTGCCGGGAAACCGTGTGCCGATTTCTTCTAACATAGGCCCACCAGCCTCTAACAACCTGTGGTAGACCGCGTCGCAATCAATCACGAGGGCCCCCATGTCCGCCAGAACGCCAAGGGCCGTAGACTTCCCCGCCCCGCTGCCGCCGGTGATGCCGAATATGGTCATTTATGCGCCCTCGCTGGCCTGCATTTTTTCCGCTTGGTCGGCGGTGATTAAGGCATCTAGCACCTCGTCCATGTCGCCGTTTAGAATCTGCTCGATTTTATAGAGGGTCAGCCCAATCCGGTGATCCGTCACCCGGCCTTGTGGATAGTTATAGGTACGAATCCGCTCACTGCGGTCGCCTGTCCCCACTTGGCTTTTTCGATCACTTGCTTGGGCGGCCTGTTGCTTTTCCTGCTCGGCCTCATACAGGCGAGAAACTAGGATTTTCATGGCCTTTGCTTTGTTTTTGTGCTGGCTTCGCTCGTCCTGACATTCTACCACAACGCCTGTGGGAATGTGGGTAATGCGGATGGCACTATCCGTGGTGTTGACGTGTTGGCCCCCTGCCCCGGAAGAGCGGAAGGTGTCAATCTTCAGGTCAGCCGTATTGATTTCAAAATCCACTTCCTCCATCTCCGGCAGCACCGCCACGGTAACGGTAGACGTGTGAATCCGGCCTGACGCTTCTGTATCCGGCACCCGCTGTACCCGGTGGACACCGCTTTCATACTTTAAGCGGGAATAGGCCCCGTCCCCTGCGATGAGGAAACTGACCTCTTTAATCCCGCCAAGCTCGGTCTCGTTGATATTCAAAATCTCTGTCTTCCACCGCCGCCGCTCGGCGTACATGCAGTACATCCGGTACAGGCTATGGGCGAACAAGGCCGCCTCTTCCCCGCCGGCACCGCCCCGAATCTCAATGATAACATTGCGTGAATCGTTGGGGTCTCGGGGCAGTAGTAGGATTTTTAGTTCTTCTTCCAATCGTGTCACTTCGTTTTTGGCATCGTCCAGCTCTTGCTGTACCATTTCTTTGAACTCCGGGTCGTCAATCTTGCCGTCTAACAGCGCAAGGGCCTCTTCCGCACTCTCTTCCGCCTTGCGGTAGGCCCGGTATGCCTCCACCACAGGGGCGAGTTCCTTTTGCTCCCGCGCGATTTTCGCCACGAGACCGGGGTCACTATAGACCTCAGGGCTGGCCATTTTGGCGTCCAGTTCTTGGTATTTTTCTTCGACTAATTTTAGTTTATCAAACATGATAGATTGCTTCTTTCTTTTTATGATGGCGTGGAGTTATTTTATCATAAAACAGGGATAAAGTAAATGGGCAGATGGCTACGACTCCCGCAACATCTTACGCCGTGCCCGATAGTCCGGCAGCACCGCTGCCACGGTAGCCCAGAAATCCGGCCCGTGGTTTTTGTGGGTAATATGGGCAAGCTCGTGCACCACCACATAATCCAGTACCTCCAGCGGGTACCGCATAAGGCGACAGGAGAAAGACAGGCGGTTACAGCTCGTACAGCTACCGATACGGGTTCGGTTCTTGGTATAGCGAAGCCCACTGGGCACTACCCCCATGATTTGGGCAAAATGCGCCACACGATCAGGAATCGTTGCTTTTGCCTCCTCCATCCACATTGCGAGTTGCGCTTGGGTGGGCGCAGGGTAGCGTTCCAGATACACACGGCGTTGTTCCAGCTTATCTTGAATCCAGTCCCTGTGCTTGGCCACGAATGCTTCAATATACGCCGTTTGCATTCGGTTGGGTACACGTACTATAACCTCTAACCCATCACCTAGGCCGAGGCTCATGGTTTTTCGCTTCGAGCGGATTACTCGGTATGGTATCTGCTCCATCATTCCCCCGCCACTTGCACATGGACTGTCCGTGCTCTGGGGCCGTCAAACTCGCAGAAATAGATCCCCTGCCAAATGCCCAGCACGGGCCGCCCCCGGTGGACAATCAGCGTGATACCTGCCCCCATGAGGCTGGCCTTCACATGGGCTGCGCTGTTACCCTCCATATGTCGAAACCGTGCCCGATCCGGGCTGATTTCATTGAGGGCATATAGCATGTCCTTTGTCACGTCCGGGTCTGCGTTTTCGTTGATGGTAAGCCCCGCCGTGGTGTGGGGACAGTGTATCACGCAAAGCCCCTCTGTGACACCGCTCTCCATGATGGCTTCTGTGATGCGGCTTGTAATATTCACCATACCTTCCCTTTGGGTGTCTATGGTAATTTTGGCGTAATGTGTCATGGAAACCCCTCCTCACGCATTCCAGTATACCCGCCGATGCGCTGTGTCGTCAAGGCAAAATATAGCCGCATGGCAAGGGTGCCATGCGGCTATATTTTGTCAAGGCACCTCTGGCATCTTCTGCCATGGGTTCTGCGGCGGGCCAGTGTCTGCCACAACGGCGGCGATGGCCTCTACCGCTGCCACCATCTCTGGCGGGGTGACCTCTGGCACTACCGGTGTCCATTGCCCGGCGGGCTCCGGCGGCGTTTCCGGTACCGGCGATTCTTCGGGTGCCTCTGGCGCACTGCACGAGGGGGCGGGTTCCGGCTCTGCCACAGGTTCCTCCGGCTTCGGTTCTGGCTTTGGGGACGGTTCACACACACGCTCTATTTTTGGTGTCTGCATCGGCTCCCACTCTACCAGCGGGACGATGGGGATAGGAGTATGGGGACGGGTATGTACTTCTTCCGGCGGTGCCGCTTGCTCCATCGGCGGGGCCGGCGGTACTGTGTCTTCTGGTATTTCGGGTAGCGGCAACGGCGCAGGTCGCTCTTCTTCCGGTGCCTCTAACCGGCCCCCGTGTCGCTCTAGTGCCATCCACGTATTGGCCGCCACGACCCCGTCTACAGGGAGCTCATGGGCACTTTGAAAGGCAAGAACACTCCGCAATGTCTTTGCCCCAAACCTTCCATCTGCCTGCCCCACCGAGTAACCCATCTGTATCAGCATCCGCTGTAAGTGCCGAACTGCCGGACCAGATGCCCCTATCCTCAATGGAATATATTCCATGTTACACTTCCTTTCACTTGTTTCTTGCTTTATTATAAGCGGTTTGGGTGAAAGTGTGCGTGTTGTTGGGTGTCTGGTCTTCGCACAAATACAAAGCCTAGGGAGCAAATACACTCCCTAGGCCTACTTCTATCTAGATAGATTACTTCTTCTGTTCCGCCGCCAGCCCCGGATATTTGGGCTGTTCTTTATACGTGGTGTGTAGCCAGTGATGAGCTTTCTCACCGCCCGGCTCGCCGAGGCACTCGCTGTAGACCTCTTTGACAATGGGGCTCTCGTGAGATTTATGCAAGTGACGGCTATCGGTGGCACCTTTATATAGCGCAGAACCACGGATTTCCCGCAAGTCGTTAAAGCTCTGTACAAACCCGGTCTGGATGGGCTGGCCGCCGCCGTTGACACAGCCGCCGGGGCAACCCATGACCTCAATCATGTCATAGTTGGCTTCCCCGGACTTGATGCTGTCCAGCAGATTCCCGGCATTGGTCAGACCGGAAGCAATCGCAATTTTCACTGTGCGACCTGCTACGTCGTACTGGGCCTCTTTGATACCGTCGTAGCCGCGAACCTCTTCAAATACCAGTTTCTCCAGCTCTTTGCCCGTCAGTTTTTCCACAACAGTCCGCAAAGCGGCTTCTGTCACGCCGCCTGTCACGCCGAAGGTGTACCCGGCGCCGGTGGAGATGCCCAACATGGGGTCAAATTCCTCGTCCTGCAAGTTGGTAAACATGAGACCCGCATTGGAAATCATACGACCCAGCTCACGGGTGGTGACCACCACATCAATGTCGTTGCAACCTGTTACCGCTTGCTGGTTGGGCCGCCAGATTTCGTACTTTTTCGCCGTACAGGGCATGACGCTGACCACAAAAATGTCTTTCGGGTCAATATTCATCTTTTGGGCGTAGTAAGTCTTAATCAAGGCACCCGTCATCTGTTGCGGTGACTTACAGCTAGACAAATTCTTGATAAACTCTGGGTAATACTGCTCACAATAGCGCACCCAGCCGGGGCTGCATGAGGTGATGATGGGCAGGTTCTCGCCAGTCTCCAGCCGTTGCATCATCTCGGTACCTTCTTCCATGATGGTGAAGTCGGCACCGACACCCACGTCAAACACCTTGTCAAACCCAAGGCGGCGGAGAGATGCGACCATCTTCCCTTCCACGTTGGTGCCCATTGGCATTCCGAAACACTCACCCAACGCCACACGGACGGCAGGGGCGGTGATGGCAATCACATGTTTCTTCGGGTCAGCTAGGGCTGCGTAGGCTTTTTCCGTGTCGTCTTTTTCCGTCAAAGCGGCGGTGGGACAGACGATGATACACTGACCACAAGACACACAGGCCATCTCGCCCAGCGTCCGGCCAAAAGGACTACCGATGTTCGTAGCAAACCCACGGTCATTGGCACCGATAACGGCTACGTCTTGCTGCTTTTTACAGATCGAGACACAACGGCGACAGAGGACACACTTAGAGTTATCCCGCACCAAGTGCGCAGTAGATGCCTCAATCTCAGCTTTTAACTCGTCATCGGCAAAACGAACTTGATCTACGCCGTGTTCGATACAGAGCTTTTGCAGTTCACAATTCTGGCTTCTCACACAGGTCAAACAGTCTTTTCTGTGGTTCGACAGAATCAGCTCTAAGGTTTTCTTCCGTGCTTCCCGCACGCGGGTGGTGTTGGTGAACACCTCCATCCCCTCTGACACGGGGTATACACAGGCGGCAACTAGGGTGCGGGCACCTTTGACCTCTACCACACACACACGGCACGCACCGATTTGATTGACTTCTTTTAGGTAACATAGGGTGGGGATTTCAATCCCCGCTGTCCGGGCCGCCTCTAAAATCGTGGAGCCAGCGGGACAGGCAAGGTCCATGTTGTTTAGTTTGATGTTAATCATGCTCATTTGTCCCTCCTCCTATTTCACGATGATGGCGTTGAATTTCTTACAGGCGTCTAAACACGCACCGCATTTGATACATTTGTCAAGCAGAATCTCGTGAGGTTGTTTGACCTCACCGATAATGGCATCTGTCGGACAGACCCGCTTACAGAGAGTACAGCCGATACACTTTTCTGCGATGATGAAATACTGGAGCAAGTCTTTACAGACCCCCGCCGGACAGCGGCCCTCTAACACATGGGCTTCATACTCATCTCTAAAGTGCTCTAAGGTTGATACCACCGGGTTAGGGGCCGTTTGACCCAAACCGCAAAGGGAATTGTCTTTGATATAAGCAGACAGCTCTGTTAAAGCGTCTAGGTCTTCCATTGTCCCGTTGCCTTCTGTAATCTTCGTCAGGATGTCAAACATCCGCTTGGTACCGATGCGGCACGGAGTACATTTCCCACAGCTCTCTTCTTCCGTGAACTCTAGGAAGAACTTGGCAATGTCCACCATACAACTGGTCTCGTCCATGACGATTAGTCCACCGGAACCCATCATAGAACCAACGGCAGTCAAACTGTCAAAGTCGATGGGGGTGTCAATCAAGCTGTTGGGGATACAGCCACCAGATGGGCCGCCGGTTTGGGCCGCTTTAAAGGCTTTTCCGTCCGGCACACCGCCGCCGATCTCTTCTACGATTTCCCGCAGGGTGATACCCATGGGCACTTCCACCAGACCCACGTTGGTAATCGCACCGCCCAAGGCGAATACTTTGGTGCCGGAAGAGTTCTCGGTTCCAATCTTCTTAAACGCTTCCGCACCGTGGAGCAAAATCCATGTGATATTGGTGTATGTTTCTACATTGTTGAGTACTGTTGGCTTACCGAACAGACCCTTCACCGCCGGGAACGGCGGACGGGGATTCGGCTCACCGCGTTGTCCCTCAATACTCATCATCAATGCCGTTTCCTCACCGCAGACGAACGCACCGGCACCAAGGCGAACTTCTAGGTCAAAGTCAAACCCTTTACCTAGTATGCTCTTTCCTAAGAAACCATATTCTTTGGCTTGCTTTATGGCAACCTGCATCCGCTCAACAGCGATGGGGTATTCTGCACGGACGTAGATATAGCCTTGGCTTGCACCAATGGCATAGGCCGCAATGGCCATGGATTCGATGATGTTGTGTGGGTCACCCTCTAACACAGAGCGATCCATGAATGCGCCGGGATCCCCTTCATCGGCGTTACAGCAGACATATTTGACTTCGTTCTCGGTTCTCGCCGCAAACTGCCACTTGAGTCCTGTTAAGAAGCCCGCACCGCCACGGCCGCGGAGACCGGAGTCTAGCACTTCTTGGATGACCGCCTCCGGAGAGAGTTCGGTCAGACACTTGGCGAGGGCTTCATACCCACCCACGCCGATGTACTCGTCAATAATCTCCGGGTTAATCACACCACAGTTACGCAGCGATATCCGCATTTGTTTTTTATAGAAAGGTGTCTCGCTCAAACAAGAGATGCCGCCGTCTTCCTGCACCGTTTCGTGGTACAGCAACTCTTCGACCACATTGCCGCCTTTGATATGCTCTTCCACAATCCGGCCGATGTTCTCCAACTTCACCTCGGAGTAGAATGACCCCTCCGGGTAGACAACCACAATCGGCCCCAAGGCACACAGGCCAAAGCAACCGGTCAATACCACTTTCGCCTTATCTTGCAAACCGTGCTTTTCTAAGTGCAAGTTGAACTCATCAATAATTTCCATGCTTTTAGCGGCCACGCAACCAGTCCCTGCACAGACCATAATGTGATGCTGTGCAATCTCACTGGGTACCTCATCGTGGCTGGTTTGCCGCACTGCTACTTCGGGTTCCATCTCGCCCCGTATGGTGCGTAGCTGTTCTAATGTTTTTGCCATCTATCAGACCCTCCAATCAAATCGTGTCGCCCGGATTTGGCGTACACATAGTGTGAATTACTCTTGCTCTGCCGCTTCTTCCGCTTTGGCTTTTTCTAAGTACTCATCAATAATAGGCTCAATCTGGCCACGATCCAGCTTGCCGTACACATCATTGTTGATGGTAAGAACAGGCGCCAGACCACAAGCACCGATGCAACGGGTGGCTTCAATGGAAACGCTGCCGTCGTCTGTAATCCCACCGGATTTACAACAGGTATGGTTGGCAATGTCGTCTAAAATATCCCCGGCGCCACGGACGTAGCACGCAGTCCCCATACAGACCGCAATGTGGGTCTTCCCTTTGGGCTCTAGGATAAATTGTGAGTAGAAAGACACGATTCCGTAAATTTCAGTTAGCGGAATATCTAACCCCTCGGCCACCATAACTTGCACTTCTTCAGGCAGGTATCCATAAATCTCTTGCGCCTCTTGCAGCACCGGCATACTGGCACCACGTTGTCCTTTGTGCCGTTGGATTACCGCTTGTAGCTTTGCGGCTTGTTCTGTGGTACCGACAAACGGCACCGACGTTTTTGTGTTTGGCATAACGATTTGCCCCTCCTTTTCATGTGTCGATCCAATTTTAATCATGTTATTTTTTTAACATTGACACATCTACATAGGCCCCCGATTAAGGGCCGACCTTTGCTATAATACCACAATCTTCGCAGAAAAGATAGTGGGAATTTTAGAAACTTATGGGGTTATTTTCTTTCGGCGAACGATTCTCTCGTTTTGTGGCATTCATGCCACAAAAGCGAATTGTGATTTTTGAAATAATCATGTATTTTAACTTATTTTTTTACCAAAAATAGCTTGACACAACCAATGGGGCATGCTAAACTGAGGGCGTTGAAAAAAGGTTTTTTTCTAAAATTTAAAAAATCTTTTCCATTTTTAGGAGGGATGGGGGCAACAAGTAGCTCTGTACTTAACCGATTTCAGTGAAAAGAAACGAAGGGAATGAAAAACAATGCAAGAAATAGGTAGCGATTTCTATGCCAAAAGCATAGAGGAAGTTCTGGTTTTTGCAAAGACAGACACTGAGGGACTTTCCGTTTCGGAGGCGACAAAACGCCTAGATCGAGACGGGAAGAATGCGTTAGAGGGTGCGAAAAAAGTTCCAGCATGGATGCGTTTTGTAAAGCAACTGAAGCATATTATGATGATTGTGCTGTTTGTTGCTATGATTTTAACGGCGGTCACTTCGATTCTGGATCCACCAAACCAAAAGTGGGTCGGTGTCGGTTTGATCGCTTTGATTATTCTTGTGAATGCAAGTATTGGGTTCTTCCAAGAGAATCAAGCGGAAAAATCAGTGGAGTCCCTGAAAAAAGCCACCAAACCATTTGCGCGGGTATTGCGTGACGGCGAGGTAGTGAGTATCAAAACAGAAGACCTTGTGGTGGGAGACGTGGTTCTAATCGAAGCGGGGGATATCGTTCCCGCCGATATGCGACTAATTGAAACCGCAAGCTTGATGGTAGAAGAGGCAGCGCTAACCGGAGAATCTGTGCCGGTTGAAAAAGGCACAGATGCCATATTCGGCGAGGATCTGGCTCTCGGCGATATGAAAAACATTGCTTTCATGAGCGGTATCATTACATACGGCCGCGGAAGGGGTGTGGTGGTCGCCACCGGGATGCAAACCCAGCTTGGCATCATAGCGGGACATCTCGCTCGTGAGAAAACACCAGAGACACCGCTTACAATCAGCCTGAATAAAACCATGCGGATTATTACCGCAATCGCAGGGGTTATCGCAGCATTTATCTTCTTAATGCGTGCGTTTTCGGGGGACTCGTTCATTGACAGCATGTTAATCACAGTTGCCATCGCCGTTTGCGCCATTCCGGAAGCCATTCCGATTTGTGTATCTGTGACCATGTCACTGGGTGTACAGCGCATGAGTAAGCGAAGAGCGATTGTACGGAATTTGCCTGCCATTGAAACATTGGGAAGCACACAGATTATCTGTTCGGACAAAACGGGAACTATCACGTTGAATAAGATGACCGTGACGGCAGTTTACCCGGAGGAAGCCGCATCGGAAGGCGATAAACAGAAAATGCGTGAGTGTATGATTTTATGTAATGATACCCACGCAAAATATGCCGACGATGGCGAACTGGAAACCATCGGCGACCCGACAGAGGCCGCTCTTGTCCATTATGGCTATACCTTCGGGCTGAAAAAGCACGAGGTAGAGCTTGAAAATCCCCGGGAATGCGAGCTGCCTTTCGACAGTGCGCGAAAAATGATGTCTACACTAAATCACACCAAAGACGGCCTGACCATGTACACAAAGGGTGCGTTTGAAATCATCAAAACCCGCTGTAACAGGATTTTGGATAACGGGCAAGTCCGCCCCATGACAGATGCTGATATGGCACGGCTCAGTGAGCGGGCTGTGGGCTTCGCCAAGCAGGCGTTACGTGTACTTGGTTATGCGTACAAGCCCTTTGAGACAAAACGAAAGCTGACAGCAGAGGATGAGAATGACCTGATTTTCATTGGGTTCTCAGGGTTAATCGACCCGCCCCGGGAAGAGGTTTTGCATAGCGTAGAGACATGCAAGGGTGCCGGCATCATAACCATTATGATAACCGGTGACCACCGTGATACCGCCTATGCCATCGCAAAACAGGTCGGCATAGCAGAGGATGAAACCCAAGTTGTAACAGGGGCAGAGCTTCAAAAGATGTCTGACGAGCAACTGGCCGAAAAGGTAATGGGGTATCGCGTATATGCCCGTGTAAACCCGGAAGACAAGCTGCGGATTGTGAAATCCCTGCGTTCCCTGAACAAAATTGTCGCAATGACCGGGGATGGTGTCAACGATGCGCCCAGCATTAAGGCTGCCGATATTGGAATCGGAATGGGAATTTCCGGTACAGAGGTCACAAAAGGGGCGGCGGACGTCATTTTAACAGATGACAACTTTGCAACCATTGAATCTGCGGTGGAGGAAGGAAGACGGACATACAGCAACATCTTAAAGATTGTGGTGTATCTGATTTCCTTGAGTGTCGCTGAAATCTTGCTTCTTACGACTTTGATCGCTGTATTTCGACTGCCGTTCTTTAACCCCTTGCTAATCCTGTGGATCAATGTGGTGACAGACACACTGCCAGCAATCGCATTAGGGTCATTGCCGGCGGAACGTGACATCATGCGGCAACAGCCCAACGCCACAGGCGGGAGCTTGTTCCGGGGCATGACAGGCTTGACCATTGTCGTTCATGCGGCGTTCCAATCTTTGGTTGTGTTCGCAGTCTACTTTATCGCCCTGTCCGTGTTCAATTGGGAACCTATCATTGCGATCACGATGAGTTATGTGGTGCTTGGAACGGTTGAAACAGTCCATCCGTTCAACCTGATTCATTACAGAAAATCCATCTTCAAGTCCGCTCCGTTCCAAAGCAGGGCCTTAAATTGGGCAGTGCTGTCAACAGTGGTTCTTGTAGTGGGAAGCCTCGTCTTGCCAATCCCAGCGTTCCAACACGCCCTAGGGATAGCGCCCATATCGCCGCTACAGTGGGTAATAGCGGTAGCTGCCGGGGTCATGATTATTCCGATGATAGAGATCTATAAGATATATAAGAGACGGTATTATGCTCGGATAGAGAAGGAAGCATCGAAGGTATTGTAAGTAAGTTCAATCAAGCAACCCCCTCGCCTGTGAAGGTGAGGGGGTTGCTTGATTGGTTTGTCGCTTCACTAAGGAGCTGTCAGCGTCCCGGCCCTTGACCTTTTCTCTTTCGGCGTGTCCGCCGAGGGTTTTCTCGGCGTGCACCGCCAGCTTGTTTTGTCCTGCCGGACGGGCCTTCTTTGCCGTTTCGCAAAGAAGCAAAAGAAACACAGGGGCTGTGCCCCTATGTACCCGCTAAGGGCAAGGGCAGAGTGACGACGGTTTTGCCCCTTATACCCCACACTGGTGCCGATACCCTCTAGCCGGATGTAGTAGCGCTCTCAACCCCAATGGTCAAGGGCGTTTTTCGCCGCCGGATTGATGTACTATTGAAATGCGCTCAAAAATGAGATGCTTTCTATGCATCCATCGTGGGGTAGGCCTTGTGTCTGCCCGGTGCTTGGCCTTGAGCTACCCCAATTGCCGCAAACTTTCTTCCAAATTCGCAATCAACGCTTCCGCTTTCTCGGCCTTCTCACGCTCGGCGGCTACAACATGTTCTTTCGCCTTTTGTACAAACGCCTCGTTGGATAGTTTTTTTTGTTGTTGTGCCAACACGCCTTTGGCTTTCTCAATCTCTCCGGCTATGCGGGTACGCTCGGCGGCTAAGTCTACCAAGTCCGACAACGGCAGAAAAATGCGGGCATCTTTCGTCACCACAGACACTTGCCCTTCCATGTTCTCTGGGGCGTCTGCGCCAATCTCCAAATCGCTGACGTAGGCCAATTTCCCGAAATACACTCGTCCGGCCTCGAAGGTTTTGGGGTCGTTGGTGGCGATTAATGCCTTGCTTTTTCTCGACGGCGGTACCTTCATCTCGCTCCGGCGGACACGGATAGCGCGGACGGCAGCCATGATTTTCTCGAAACGGGCCTCGTCTGCTGGGAAGTCTAGGTCTTTTGTGTAGGCCGGATAAGGTGCGACCATCAACGCCTCACCTTCATGTGGGAGGGCTTGCCAGATTTCTTCGGTGATGAAGGGCATGAAGGGATGGAGTAGTTTCAGGGTCTCAATCAATACAAATAGCAACACCCGCTGGGCAGATTCTCTGCCTGCCTCATCTTCCCCGTTCAGCCTTGGCTTAGTGAGTTCGATATACCAGTCACAATACGTGTCCCAGATGAAGTCGTAAATTTTCCCGGCGGCGATGCCGAGGTCGTACCGCTCTAAGCTTTCGTTGACCTCTTTTGTCACTTGGTTGAGTTGGGACAATATCCACTTGTCCTCTAGCTCTAACGTCTCCGGCAGGCGGTTGTCGGTGATGGTCAGGTTCATCATCACAAACCGGGCGGCGTTCCAGATTTTGTTGGCAAAGTTCCGCATGGCTTCGCAACGCTCGCTCATATAGCGCATATCATTCCCCGGAGAATTACCGGTGACAATATTAAACCGCAGGGCATCCGCACCGTAGGTGTCAATGACCTCAATGGGGTCAACCCCATTACCGAGGGATTTCGCCATTTTCCGCCCCTCTGCGTCCCGGATTAGGCCATGGAGCAGGACTTTATGGAACGGCACCTCCCCCATTTGCTCTAGCCCTGAGAAAATCATCCGGGCCACCCAGAAAAAGAGGATGTCATACCCGGTCACCAGCACGCTGGCGGGATAAAAATACTCTAAATCCGGGGTCTTATCCGGCCAGCCAAACACGGAGAAGGGCCAGAGGGCGGAGGAAAACCATGTGTCCAACACATCCTCATCCCGTGTAATGTTATCACTGCCGCAAGCTTCGCAGACCGTTGGGTCTTCTCTGGACACGGTAATATGACCGCAGGGCGCACACGTCCACGCCGGAATCTGGTGTCCCCACCAGAGTTGGCGGGAGATGCACCAGTCATGGGCATTTTCCATCCAGTTGCGGTAGATTTTGACAAACCGGTCGGGGATGAACTCAATGCGGCCATCCTCAACCACATCTAGAGCCTCTTTCGCCAGCGGCTCCATCTTTACAAACCACTGGGGACTGGTCATGGGCTCTACGGTGGTGGTACAGCGGTAACACACACCGATGTTGCGGCGGGCATTTTCCTCTTTTTCTAACAGACCAATGGCTTTCAGGTCAGCCAATACTGCTTTTCGGGCGGCAAAGCGATCTATGCCGCAGTACTTGCCGCCGTTTTCGTTAATCTTGGCGTTTTCGTCTAATACCAGAATATGCTCTAAATCATGCCGTTGGGCGACTAAAAAGTCGTTCGGGTCATGGCAAGGAGTCATTTTCACACACCTGGTGCCAAATTCCATATCCACATAATCGTCCGCCACAATAGGAATTTCTCGGTTCATGAGGGGCAATCGTACCGTTTTCCCTACCAGATGGGCATATCGCTCGTCCTCCGGGTGAACTGCAACCCCTGTGTCCCCCAGCATGGTCTCCGGGCGGGAGGTGGCGACAACCAAATATTCGTCAGAATCTTTCACCGGGTATTTGAGATACCAGAGGCCCCCGTCTTGCTCTTCATGCTCTACCTCGGCATCAGACAGGGCGGTGGTACATGTGGGACACCAGTTGATGATGCGAGTGCCTTTATAAATCAGGTCTTTTTCATAAAGATTGACAAACACCTCTCGCACGGCACGGCTGCAGCCCTCATCCATGGTAAACCGCTCTCTGCTCCAGTCGCAAGAGGAGCCGAGGGTTTTTAATTGTTCTGTAATCCGGCTTCCGTACTCTTCTTTCCACTGCCACACCCGGTCGATAAAGGATTCCCTGCCCAAATCAAAGCGGGTCTTCCCTTCTTTGCGAAGCTGTTCTTCCACCTTGATTTGCGTGGCGATACCCGCATGATCCGTCCCCGGCACCCACAGGGCGGCATAGCCCTGCATCCGGCGGTGGCGGATAATGACGTCTTGCAACGTCTCGTCAAATGCGTGGCCTAGGTGCAGTTGTCCCGTCACATTGGGCGGCGGGATGACGATGGTGAAGGGTTCTTTTTCCGGGTCGATGACACCTTTAAAATACCCGCCCTCCATCCAGAAATCGTAAATTTTTTGCTCCACCGCACGGGGGTCATATACTTTCGGCAGTTCTCTCATAACGCTTGCTCCTTCATACAATAATCGCCCTGAAACGGATTGATTCGTTTCAGGGCGAACGATTCTCCCAGATACTGATTATAGTATAGGGTGATTTTTGGGGTTTGTCAAGGTGCGGGGTGAAAATGGTTGTAGCCAAAGGCGTTGAATCACAAGGAATCAAACACGGAGAATGGAAGTTCACAGGACTTGGGATTACGCTTACGCCTAAACCGCCCCTTTGCGTTGCCAAAGCGGTTATAGGCCGCTATAAATACCCCTATTACCGCCTGTAGTGTCTCAATTTTCCGCGCAAAACTGGTGCTGGATAAATACGAAATAAGCGTCCGCCACCGGCTTCACAGAGCAGACAACGCCATCAGCGCAGCTCGGCTCTCCTTTGTCGGCTATGGTCAAAGTAGCAAAAATCCAAAATGAACTTGACGTGAGTGCCATGCTATTATATATTAGAACCAACTAATTGATTAGAAAAGCTTCCTAACCAAAGCAGGATGGTGCTTGTATCTATAAATTAAGAAAACAAGGAGGGGTGGCAGGAAGAGAAACGTTGATGGCGCAAACATATTTGAGATTCAAAATAAAAAAAGGAGCAAAAATTTTTATGAAAAAACACATGGTTAGAAGAGTTTTGACAATGCTACTTAGTATCGTTATGGTGCTTGGGATATTTCCCCCAGTTGCTTTGGCTGATAGATGGCAACCGGGCGTAAATCCGGGTTTGCAGCCTGAGTTGCTCGGCCTTGCCCGCCAGGCTGCGGCGGAAAGTATTGTGTTGCTTGAAAATGACCCGGTGACAGGCACACCCGGCAACTGGGGTGCGGGACAACCGATTCTGCCCTTGCCTGCCGGGACGAATGTTGCGTTATTTGGACGTCACCAAATCAATTATTTCCACGTTGGCTACGGCTCTGGCGGCGAGGTGAATATGCCGCCGGGGCAAGCTGTAAACATATTGCAAGCGATGCGCCGCCATCCGGGCATCAACGTAGATGAAGATGTGGTTGCGTATTACCAAGCATGGGCACAAGCCTTTCCGCCGCGCAGTGCTGGTTGGGCAGCATGGCCCCTCTCACATCCTGAAATGCCTATCAGTGACTTATCTGTAGCGGTTACAGAGTGGCAGAGGATAGCAGGGTTGCCGGTTGCGGAACGTGCAGCGGCGCGCACAGATGCGCTGGGCTTGATAGCAAATCCTGAACTTGGGGGCAGAACAATTGTAGAAACAGCAGCCGCAAACAACGATGTCGCTGTTGTTATTATCGGACGTTCTGCCGGTGAAGACAGGGACAATCTTCTCAACAGACGTCCTTTGGGTGTAAATGATCCTGTCTTGGGTTGGTCAGGGACCGGTGCGGTTCAGTTAAATGAAGGCAGCTGGTATTTGACGGATCGAGAAGTAACGATGCTGGAAGAAGTGACAAATGCGTTTGATAATGTCATCGTGTTACTGAATGCCGGCAATATTTTTGACATGTCTTGGCTCGGTCTGCCTGCCGGTTTCGTCCATGATTGCGGTAACCCGGATGACCGGATGACAGGCCTTGGCGGTATTGCGGGTATGCCTGCCAGTAACCTGCATGAGTTCTGCCTTCCCGGTAATTGTGTATACTTGCGCTATGATAATATCGACACAGATGCCATCAAAGCAGTGTCTTATGTATGGCAAGGCGGCGTTGATGCTGGTTTTGCCGTTGTAGACGTTCTGACAGGAGAGCTTAGTCCTTCCGGCAGACTTCACACAACCATCGCAAACACAATTGATGATTTCCCGGCTGTCCGTCAGTCAGGATATGCAAACTTTATGCAATATGGCGAGTATTGGGAGGATGTATTTGTCGGCTATCGCTATTTCGAAACCTTCAACCACTCCGCCGTCAGATATCCCTTTGGATTCGGGCTTAGTTATACAACATTTGATATCGATGTGCAAAATCACCGTGTGGTTTCTGTACCCGGCTCAAATGTACCAGGGCAGTTTGGATGGGGCCCTAGTGATCAAATTGAACTCACCATCCGCGTGACGAATACAGGGAGCCATGCGGCAAAAGAAGTGGTACAAGTGTACCATTCATCGCCCAATGTGACACCCGGCTTTACAAAACCTGCTCGTGAACTCATTGCGTATGCAAAAACCAACACATTGCTCCCCGGTGCGTCTGAAACGCTTGTCATCACGTTTGATGTCAATGACATGAGCGCATTTGCAGACTTTAACATCGGCACAGCGGAAAATCCCATTGCCCACGCATGGGTGTTGGAAGCCGGTAATTACGGCATTTTTGTAGGCAACTCTGTGGCAGATACCCGTGGGCCAGCCAACGCCGGCAACGATACATGGGTCTTTAATTACAACGTGCCAGCCACACGAATCACAAACCAGCTCAGTGAGGCGCTTGCGGTTCCCGCTTCGATGCAGTTTGACAGAATGGTGGTTGACCTGACAGCAGGCCCTGCGGCCGACGGATCACCGCATCAGTGGACGACAATACCCACGCCTGTCAGTACGCTGAACAACAACCAAGTTATCAATGACACTGTCCGCGGCATCCGGCCATCTCGCGGTTTCTTAGAAGGGGATGCCCCGTCTCCTCTGAGACAAAGAATCCTCGATGACTTAGCCGCAACAGATACATGGGCGCCGAACTTGCCGTATAACACAGGCACACCGCTCACAGGTACCCATGCACCAATCCAATTAGTTGATGTATTCAACGGAGACTATACGTTAGAGCAATTTATGGCACAAATGACCGTAGAGGAACTGGCCGAGCTGACAAAAGGCAACTCCACCGCTGCCAACATGATGGATCAGCCGGACGGCACAGGCTCTGCTCAGGTAGGCATTGCGGGGCTATTCGGCGGGAACAACCCGCGTATGAGAAACTTCTTCGGCATTCCGTCTGTTGCGGCGGCGGACGGGCCGTCCGGTCTGCGCATGACACCACAGGCGACACTGATGCCGATGGCGACAGCGTTGGCCGCCACATGGAACGATCCGCTGGTGCAAGAGCTTTATTCTGCGCTAGGTCGTGAAATGTTACGAAACGGTGTGGATATGCTACTTGCCCCGGGCATGGACTTGCAACGAACACCACTTAATGGGCGTAATTTTGAATATTTCTCAGAAGATGCTCTGCTAAATGGAAACATGGGCGCAAATGCAGTACGCGGATTACACCGAGTAGGTGTAGCGGCCTCACCAAAGCACTTTACGGCAAATAATCAAGAGGCAAACCGTTACAACCATGATGCCCGTGTGACTGCCCGTGCATTGAATGAGCTCTACATTCGCGGCTATGAAAACATTATCAACACAACAAATCTGCAAGCAACGATGGGTTCGTATGCGCTCATCAACGGCAGATTTTCACACATGAACTATGAACTGAACCACATCGTCATGAGAGAACATCTCGGCTTTGAAGGCCTAATCATGACAGACTGGTGGTTACGCACTGACTATGCCGGTGCACGGGGTCGTGGCGGCGACCACGTAAGCCGCGCTTACTCTCGTGAGTTTGACCTGGGCCCGGGTGCAATACCGATCTCAGTAGCACCGGACGGTGAAGGCGGATTCATTGCTACGATTGATGCCCCTGCCGTGAATACGGATACTACAGTGAACCCCGGCGGCCCGCGCAGATCATTGGATGACATTCTGACGTTGCCGCTAGATGGCCGTTGGCTTGGACAAGCGTCCGGCACAGGGAATCCTGTCGCCTTTGGCGCACCCGGCAGCACCGGCGCACAAGGTGAGGTAAATCATCCAGACTCTCTCGGTTCAAACTTAAACAACCATGACTTGACAGACGGTATGCGCTTTGGGTACAACTCTTATCGTATCCGCGGACGTCTTGATCTGCTTATGCCGGGCAACCAATGGCGTGGCCGCGGCGCGGCGTGGGCATACAATGGTGACGGTTCCGGCTCACCAAACGGTGTAAACTGGTCAATGTCTAACCCCATCCACATGTACAGACTGGGCTTTTTGAACATCGGTGAAATCCAAGCCGCCGGACGCAATGTGTTGCATGTTGCGATGCAGTCCGCCCGATTTAGACTAGACAATGATCTGCCATTGGCTGATTTTGGCCCTATGGAACCAATATTTAGCGTGGCGCAAACACAAGTAGCGCCGCCTGTGTTAGACGGCATTACCTTAACCACAGGCGGACAGACAGTGCCACTTGCCAATTTTGTGTCCAATGTAACCAATTACGTTGTGTTTGCGAGGGATTTAGAAAACTTGCCGGTTGTTGAAGGCATCGCAAGAGAAGGTCTTGTGGTAACAGTAACACCATCGACCGAATCAGGAGGCTTCTATACAACCACAACCATCACAGTGACAGACCCCGCAATCGGACTAAGCCGCTACTATCGAGTGCATTTCAACAGCACCACCGGCGCACCGTCTCAACTGCCCGGCGGCGAGGCAAGATTGGTCGAGGTGCGTCTCAACGATGAAGTCCGTTTAGACTTCCACCCGATGCGTTGGCAGCAAGCGTGGTCAATGCGTGTGCCGGACGGACAAGATATTGAAACGGCGGCCGTAACTGCCACTGCTGCGCCTGGTAGCGAAATCGTTGCCATTGTGCGAACAGGGAACCAAGTGCAAATCACCGTCGAGTCCGACTTCCAGCGTGTTATATACACCATCAATTTAGTAACAACAGGGGACGACTTTGAACAGCCGCCTGTGACACCAATTGTTGCCGATGGGCCGACCAGATTCAGTGCATCCCTTGCCAGAAACTGGAACTTCGGTGGTGCGGGCGGCGCGACTGCCAACAACCCTGATTCTGAAGGCATGGGGGGCGGCACTGACCCGAATATCCATCAACATATGCTGATGACAACAAACCGCTTTACAACGTATAATATAGATGTTGAAGAGGCCGGTTACTATCACATCAGATTACGCTATGCCGCAAACATCACAGATTCTATCGCAACACACCTGCTGATTCCTGTCTTTGTTGGTTTGGAGGAAACGGATCCGGCAACAACCGTTACTTATGGGGCGACAGGCGGCGCAGGCGGTGCGGCCGAGCATTGGCAAACCAGCGCAGACTTTGTCTTGTGGCTGGACGAGGGTTTTACATGGCTGCGTGTATTTGCCCGTGATCTGCCGTTTAGCCTAAACTGGATTGAGCTTGAGCGCTTTATCAATGACGTGGCACTATACAACCTGGTGCATGTTGAAATTCCAAGCATGGATCTAGACGAAGCTGATTTCACAGCAGGCAGTTGGGCCGCCCTCCAAACAGCGCTAACCGATGCTAACGCAGCGTTAGATGCGCAGGCTCCAACCCAAACGCAAATCAACAATGCTTACGATGCTTTGCGTGCAGCACTAGGGGCGCTTGTTGACATTAGTGAATTGCGTGCTCTCGTAGCGTATGCAGAAGAGTTAGACGAAGCTGACTTCACTACAGATAGTTGGGCAGACTTTGCAAAGGCCCTTGCCGATGCACAAAATGTGTTAGACAATCCGGCTGCAACGGCAGAAGAGATTGAACATGCTCTGGATGCGCTGCAAACAGCAATGGATGCTCTAATTCCCGCACTCCCGCCCACAGGTATTGAGATTACCGTTGATGTAGAAGACGGCAACATTACCGTAACTGTAGACGGCAACTATGACCTCAGCGCAGAAGATGGCAACCTCGTGATCACTCTGCCTGACGTAGACTCGGAGTATACGATCCGGCTCAACCTGCCGGAGGGCTGGACTTATGAGCAAGGCGTAGACGAAAACAGCAATGTGATCATTATCATCACACCGCCGGAAGGCTCTGAAATCATAGAGTATCCAGTGGGCAGCGGGGAATTCATTGTGCGTTCTGTACGTGAGACCCACATAGCCTATATGCATGGCAACCCAGCCGGTCAGTTCCTTCCGCTTGCAAACATCAACCGTGCCGAGGTAGCGGCAATTCTGGTACGAACCATGGTTCCGGAATTTGTTGAAGGTACACTGCCGGGCGACATGGAGCGTTTCGATACATTCCCTGACGTAGGTGTAACCAACTGGTTCTACTATTACGTGGCGTGGGCATACGATGCAGAATTGGTTCAAGGCGATGACCGGGGCAACTTCCTACCACGGGATCCGATCTCTCGCCAAGAGTTGGCGGCCATGCTGTCAAGAACCTTAGACGAATCCCCGAATGTAGTGGGTGAGATGTCCTTCTATGACGTAGCTGACATCAGCAACTGGGCACGCCTCTACGTGTATGCGGCCTACGCTGAGGGTTTGATGATTGGGGATACCCAAAACAACTTCCGCCCCCGAGCCAGCATCAACCGTGCCGAGGTGGCCACAGCAGTCAATCGGATGCTAGGCCGGCTTGACAGCCGAGAAGCCCTTGCAGCTGCAACAATGGAGAACCTAGACGATGCCCGAACCTTCCCGGATGTGGCGGCGCACAATTGGTTCTTTGCATCGGTATTGGGTGCGGCGAATGACCACCAATTGACTAGAGACGGTGAGGGGAATATCAGCTGGAAGGACATCCTTCCAGCACCTCAACCGGAATCTTAGTCCTTATCGTAATATAACAAGCCCAAGGACCCGGTGTGCAAACGCCGGGTCCTTGGGCTTTGGTGTTCGGCTATCGGCCGATTCTGTCTTAGCGCAGGCCAAGTGCGTATTAGGGGTTAACAATCACACAGTGTACCTGTCCCTCCGTGTGTGAACTTGTTCAGCCCGGATAACCGGGCTATTATTATAATCTTGTTCGACTATAGAACGCAATAGAGCCGTACCTCAAATGTACGGTAACGGCGCTTGCATTATAACATGTTTACAGGGATTGTCAAGAGAGAATTAGCTTTCCGATCAATATCTGTATAGCCTTCTCTAGCTGAAAATCCTCATCTGCTTCTTTCACATCCGGTCGAACTCCACGCTCTTCCCTTTCTCCTTCTTGAAGGTCCCGCCGTCTAGGGGTGAGGTAGCGAGCAGTAGATAAACGGATGGCACCACCCCTAGGGAGCGAATGCGTTTGCTGCGAGCGACCTTTTCCTGTTGTTTGAACACCTACAATAGTAATGGTGTCACATTCCATTTTTTGATTAAATTCTTGTAAAACGGCTGCAAAGTATTCCGCAGCACTTGCTGAATTCTCATTGATCAGCACTACGATTGGCATATCTAAGTATTCTGTATCTGAATAGATAATTTCTGTTTCCTGGCCTGCGTAATCGGCATAAACAAAAATTTCTCCTTCGGGCAATAATCGATCCAAAACCTGCGTCACCTCATTTACGCCCCCGCCGGGGTTGTTGCGGACATCGAACACAATCCCCTCTGCCCCTTCTTCTTGCAGTGTCTCTATGGCGGCGATGGTCTCTCTCCCGCTAGGTCTTCTGAAATTATAAATGCGGACATAGCCGATGTTGTCCTCTAACATCTCAAAGGCCACTGGGTTTACATCAAAGGCGCGGACTTCTACCACCACCGTCCGCATCTCTCCGGCCAAATCTCGCACCTCTAAGTTCACACTACCGCCGTAGTTTGAACTAATGATTTCTGCCCTCTCTTGGTCGGTTTGGAGTCCTGTAGATATCCCTTCTATGGTGACAATAGTATCTCCTGACCGAAGACCTGCCTCTTCCGCCGGACTACCCGGCATAGTTTCTGAAACAATCCACTCATTGGTGTATTCATCACGCACTGAGCGTGTCCCAATCCCTTGAAAACGATTTTCGTTTCTGCGTTGTATTTCTTCATATTCCGCTTGAGTCAAGTATGTAGCCCACTCGTCCTCTAAGAACTCAACCATCGTAATAAGAAGCTTCTCTGTCAAAGCCGCCTCATCTATCGGCTCCATATAATGGCGATTTATAATCTCCCGTGCTCGCTGCAACTGTTGCACCTCACCCCAAACAGGGTTGAATACACCTAAACAGAAAAGAACCAGCCACAGCATAGCTAATGCCGAAATCACCGATGAACCAATAACAAACTTTCTAGAATAACTTCGTTTTGTCAAGGCATCACTACCTCCTCGCCAATTCCTGTATCGCCCGTTTTAGCTGTACATCCGCTTCGCCGTCCTCTTGTTCTACTTCCACATCCGGTGAAATCCCGCCGACTTCGTGGAGGTCTATCCTGCCGGGGGTGAGATAGCGGCTGGTGGATAAGTTGATGGCACCGCCGCCGGTGAGGGGGATCAGAATCTGGCTGCGGCCTTTGCCTGTGGTGGGCATCCCTACAATTGTGGCTCGGTCTGTTTCTTGTAAAATCGCTGCGAAAAATTCTGCGGCACTGAATGCGTGCTCGTTCACCAGCACAACGATTGGGATATCCAGATATTTTGGCCCGGAATAGTGAATCTTTTCTCGGCCCGTGTAGTCGGCAAACACGAACAGCTCACCCTTAGGCAGCAGATGGTCTAATATCATAAGCAACTCATTCACCCGCCCGCCGGGATTGTTGCGGACATCGAACACCAGCCCCGCCGCCCCTTCTTCTTGCAGGGTCTCTATGGCCTCAATGGTCTCCTCCCCGCTTCTCAGGTCGAAGTTAGCGATACGAATATAGCCGACATTGTCCTCTAGCATCTTGAAGGCCACGGGGTTCACATCAAAGGCACGGACTTCTACCACCACCGTCCGCATCTCTCCGGCCGGGTTCCGCACTTCTAAGGTTACAGTGCCGCCATAGTTTGCGCCGATAAGTTCTCGCACCTCGTCCGTCTCTAGGGGTGCTGTGGGCTGTCCTTCCAGCATCACGATGCTGTCTCTGGGTTGCAGACCCGCTTCCTCTGCCGGACTGCCCGGCATGACCTCAAGCACGGTCACCTCGTTGGTCTCCTCGTCCCGCTCTAGGTAGATGCCAATCCCCTGCTGGCGGTTGCCGATGCTGTTTAGGTGGGCCTCATACTGCTCTTGGTTGAGATAAAAAGACCAGGGATCCTCTAAGGCCGCAACGGTGGCCGCTAGGGCAAGCTCTGTCAAGGCCGTCTCGTCTACCTTACCGACGTAGCTATAGCTGATGATTTCCCGCACCTCTTGCAACTGTTTGGCTTCTTCCCAAGCGGGAGTGCCGATACCATGAACCTCCCGAAACCAAAACAAAGACAACACAAAGCCCGCTAGGACACCGATTGCCACGCATACAATGAGAGATGTTGTCGAATATCGTTTATTATGTTCCATGTTCTAAAACCCCTTAGGAAGAAACTTCCCCCAGCAAGTATGTGACTCGCTGAGGGAGTTCGAGCAATTAACAGAAGTGTAGATTTAAGTAAAGTAGAGCATAGGGTTCACATGTACCCCGTTTCGGATAATCTCAAAGTGGATGTGGGGCCCAGTGGAAGCACCGGTGGAACCCACTAAGGCAATGACTTGCCCCTGCACCACGTTTTGTCCGTTGGATACCAAGTTTCGGCTGTTATGGGCATAGACCGTAGAATAGCCGTTACCGTGGCTAATCATAACCACGTTCCCGAACCCGCCGTTCCAGCCGGCGAAGGTCACAACCCCGCTGGCCGCCGCTAGAATATTGGTTCCGTAAATACCCGCCGCCGCAATGTCGATACCGCGATGGTTAGATGATCCAAACCCGCCGGGCCGGGCCCGTGGGCCAAAACCGGAGGTCACGTTGGTTGTAAAGTCAGAGGGCCAGACAAAGTGGCCGGTGCCACGCCGCGCTGGCTCGCCGCCCATACCACCGCCGCCGGGGTTGCCCCCTGCCGCCGCTTGCCGCTCTAGCTCTGCAATGGCCGCTTGCCGTTCTGCACTGAGGGTGGTCATCTCCGCAGAGCGGGCCGCAAGTTCTACGGAAATCCGATCTTTTTCTTCCTCTAGGGCCGCAAATTCAATCTCGTTGGCTTCAATCCGCGCCTCAATTTCTTCAATGAGACGTTGCAGGTTCGCCCGCTCAATCTCTAGTGCTGCGTGTTCTGCCTCTAGTTGGGCAATGAGTATCTCTAGCTCTTCCCGGTCGGACAGCAGTTCTTCTTTATATGCCCCAACCGCCACACGATAACGCTCTAAAGCCTCTGCAATCCGCTGGTCGGCGTTCATAATCTCGCCAGCGTCGTGCATTCTGGCGACTAAATCACCGAAACTGCGGGCCCCTAATAAAATTTGTATGTAGCTGACATGCCCCTGCTCTTCCATGGTACGGATACGGAGGCGGTAGAGCTCAAACTGCTCATACTCTCGGGCAATGGCCTCTTCTAAACGCTGCTCTTTATCCAAAATCATCTGCTGATAAATCGCAATCTGCTCTTCTGTGAGGGTAATCCGCTCTTCTAACAGTTGCAATTGGTCTTGCAGGATCGCAACCTCTTGCAGATAAGCGTCCTCTTGTACCCGCAGTTCCTGTAGCCGGTCGCCAAGTTCTGAAAGCTGATCATCTATTGTCTCACGGCGGCCTTCTAGGTTGTTGATTTGACTTCTGGCTTCGCCAATCTCACGGTCAATGTCGGTCAAGCTTCTGGCATCAGCCAAGTGTACAACGATGCCGGTAAACAAGGTCAACACCATAAGGATTGCTAAAACAAGGCAAATAATTTTAACTGATTTTCGACTTTTCATAACATTCTGTACCTCCATACAGTGGGTCGGGCTCTATACTTTCAAATAGTTCCGAATTGCTAGAGCACTGCCTAGTATACCAACAACAAAGCCGGTTCCTAGGAACAATAGCATCATATACTCGGCCACTTCGCCGAAGCTGGCTACTTGGATTAACTCGCCGCCGGAGAGGACTAAAATCTGATCCGTCAGTACGCCGTACAGGCCCCATTGAAGGAAAAACGCAACGGCCGCACCGACCAAACCGAGAATAAATCCTTGGAATATAAACGGCCAGCGGATGAACCAATTCGTGGCCCCTACCATTCTCATTATAGCGATTTCTTCCCGTCTGTCAAATGTAGCGAGTTTAATCGTGTTGGAAATGATGAATATCGAGATCGCCAGCAACACCGCTATAATGACGATAAACACAGTGGCAATGACATTACGAGCGGTCACAAACCAGCCCGCAATCTCTGTGTCTGCCCGCACTTCGGCAATGCCCGGCACCTGCTCTAAGCGGTTTAAGGTCATCTCCATTCCGGCAATATCTTCTAAGTCTACAATAAATCGATGACGAAGGGTGGTTTCATCCAGTCCCGCAAACCGCTCTGGGTCGTCATAAATCCAACTGGCCCAAGCCTGTTCGCGGCTGATGAAGGTGGCCCCTTCTACATTGGAAATTGTTAAAATGTGGCGCTCAATATCCCGTGCCTCTTCTTCTGTCAGTTCTTCGTCCACAAAAGCCATGATTTGGTTGCGGCTCTCCGCCTCTTCCATCATGTCGTTGATATTAAAGGCCACCAACAAAAAGCTACCCATAATTACAAGACAGGCCACAATAATCACCACGGAAGCAAAGCTCATAAATCCATGGGTGAAGATGCTGGAGGTTCCTTCTCTTAAATAATAGCCTAAATTATTCCGTCGGCGCGGCTGTTTCCTGCTCATGGATTACATACCCTTTCATTCCATCACTGATAACTCGTCCGTTGTCTAAGGCGATGACTCGTTTGGAGAAGCGGTTGACCAAATGCCTCTCATGGGTGACCACCAAAACGGTGGTGCCCAGCTCGTTAATTTTCTCTAACAGCATCATGATCTCCAAGCTCCGCACGGGGTCCAGGTTCCCTGTGGGCTCATCGGCGATGATGGTGGAGGGGTTATTGACCAAGGCCCTTGCAATGGCCACCCGCTGCTGCTCACCGCCGGAGAGTTCCTCCGGCCGCCGGTCTGTGTCTACGTTTAGGCCCACTAGGTCTAGGACATAAGGTACGCGCTTTTTGATGTCTTTCTCCCGCGCTCCTGTCACTCGCATGGCAAAGGCCACGTTTTCATAGACAGATTTCTTTTCAATCAATCGGAAATCTTGGAAAATAATGCCCAAAGTCCGGCGCATCATGGATTTTTTTCTGCTCCGAATTTTGTTCACCATAAACCCGTTGACCAGTACCGTACCCTCGTTGGGGGTTACCTCGGCGGTCAACAATTTGATGATAGTGGACTTCCCGGAACCCGACGGGCCCACCATAAAGGCAAACTCACCGTCTTGAATGGTCAGGCTGACACTTTTGAGTGCCCGGGTGCCGTTATCATAAGTCTTATGCACATCCTTCATGGCTATCATGGGGATTCTTAGCTCCTTACTACTACGATTTCGCTATCTGGTTGCTTGCACGTTGAGGTATTTCTTTACCATCAACGCCACTTTGAACACAATTGCGTGGTCAAACTCCCGCAGGTCTAACCCGGTGAGTTTTTTAATTTTCTCTAACCGATAGACCAACGTGTTCCGGTGGACAAACAGCTTCCGGCTGGTCTCAGACACGTTTAGGTTGTTCTCAAAGAACCGGTTGATGGTATATAGTGTCTCCGGGTCTAATGAGTCGATGGGGTTTTTCTTGAACACCTCAGATAAGAACATCTCACATAGGGTAATGGGCAGTTGATAAATCAGTCGGCCAATCCCTAAATTTTCATAGTGAATGATGGTCTTTTCCGTCTCAAAGACCTTGCCCACCTCAATGGCCACCTGTGCTTCTTTATAGCGATCCGCAAGCTCACGCAGGTGCAATGCCAAGGTGCCGATGCCAATAACCGTTCTAATCGAGAGTTCGTCTGCAATGGCCTGCTCGACTTTGGCGGCAATCTCTAGCAACGCTTTCCCATCTGTTCCGGCGGACACTTCTTTAATGACCACAATATCCGCCTCACTGACAGAGATGACAAAATCCTGATCTTTCTCCGGGAACAAGTTTTGCAGAAGTTCCACCGTCGCAATGTCGTGTTTGTCCACCTGCCGGATCAGGAACACGGCCCGCAACACTTCTGCAGAGAATTGGAGCTCCTTTGCCCGTCCGTAAATATCCCCCGGCAAAATATTGTCCGAGATGATATTTTTGATGAACGCGGTCTTGTCATGCTTTTCCTCATAGTACAGCTTGGCCTCATGGAATGTGGCCGCCGCCATCAGACAGACAGTCCGGGCGATGGAGTCTGTCCCATGGACAAAGATGGCATACTCCATCTCTGTACTCCACCCAACGAGATTCTTGTACGTCCGCTCTGCCGTGGTGGTGACGTCATCTCTGACCTCGTGAAGATTCACATCCTCTAACTTGGTGCCGATAAGAGATAGCTCGCCGCAGGCCACCACGGTACCCTCTGCGTCTACGACACCAATTTTGCGCTCCGTTGCTTCCTTCAGTTGAACAATAACACTTTGAAACATTCGACTAGACATGCCAGTTCCACCTTCCGTTCTGTAACAACAATTCTATCTTCGTGATTTTGAACATTTACATAATAACCGATTTTCGCAGAGATTTCAATAATTTTTTGAAAATTTTTTGTGCTTTTTTTCACGAATTGTATTTATGTGCCGAAAACACTGGCCTTCCGCTGTCTATTTTGCTGATTTTTCATGATATTCCGGAGCGGGATAAGCTATGTTTTTTGACTCTTGTTTTATGCATTTTCACAAAAGATAGATTGCGCCGTCTCAGGGTCAAATATGTGCAGCCGTTCCGGTTTCAGGGTAACAGAGCGCATTTCTTCTTCACGCACCTTAATTTGATTCGATACGAGGGCCGTGAGCTGGATGCCCCCTCCCTCCATCTCTATGCTCACCTCGGCGCCGAAAAACTCTATCTGTTTGACTGTCATGGTCAGGCCCTCTACCGCCGCCTCTCCGTCTAGCTTGATATCTGTCGGCCGCATACCGAACGTCAGAGGTTTTCCCAGCCGCTGTTGCACCGCCGGGTTCGCCGCCATCTGTTCTGTCAGGGGTAGCGCATACCCTTCCCCGAACCGGGCCAAAATCTGCTCGCCTTCTTGCACTAGGGTTCCTTCAAACAGATTCATGGGCGGCGCACCGATGAAGGTGGCCACAAACAGGTTGGCTGGACGGTCGTAAATCTCCTGCGGCGGTGCGGCCTGTTGAATTATCCCTTCGTCCATGATGACAATCACGTCCCCCATGGTCATGGCCTCTACTTGATCGTGGGTCACGTAGATAAAGGTCGTCCCCAGCCGCTGATGCAGCTGTCGCAACTCGCCCCGCATGGTGGCACGGAGCCGGGCGTCTAAGTTGGACAGGGGCTCGTCAAACAAAAATGCCTTGGGATTCCGCACCAGTGCCCGCCCCAGCGCCACCCGTTGCCGCTCACCCCCGGACAAGGCCGCCGGGAACCGGCTCAATAGATGGGCGATCTCTAACGTCTCCGCCGCTTCCTCCACTCGGCGGCGAAGCTCTCGCTTGGGTAGTTTTTGGAGGGTCAGGGAAAAGGCCATGTTCTCAAATACCGTCATATGGGGGTACAGGGCATAATTTTGAAACACCATGGCCACATCCCGATCTTGGGGCCGCGTGTTGTTTACGACTGTGTCGCCGATTTTAATCTCGCCGCCGGTGATGTCCTCTAGCCCCGCAATCATCCGCAATGTGGTGCTCTTCCCACAGCCCGACGGCCCCACGAAGATCACAAACGCACCATCGGGGATATCTAAGTGGAAATCTACCACCGCCTCTACCCCGCCGTCATATATCTTATTTACTCCAGTCAGTTTCAATTCCGCCATTATTGTGTTCCTCCAGACTTGTTTAAACTAAAATTATAGCATACAAGCCCTCTTATGGGAATAGACATGGTACAAGAAACATGGTCGTTTCACAATTGTGGTGCCCGTTACAAAGGGCAAGGGCCGGTGCGCCGAAGGCGGCACACCCTACACGGCGATGTGCATGTCAACGATTTATGAAGCGACTATGTACAAAAAAAGGGGCGTTATAAAGGGGCGTTATTATGTTTGTTTTCACAACAAAACTCAGTAAAAAGAAAGCTATTCTCATCCTCATCGCATTGGCCGTGATACTCACCGCCATTATTCTCCTCGCCGGACGGCGGGACCAACAGACCCAAGAAGGTACCGATGCACCGGGCCGAGAAGTACATACCGAGGGCGACATTGTGGCTTACTTAGAACATCTCGGCTGGCAAGCGGCCAGGTTACCACTAGAGGTGCAAGAAATCATCATACCCCGAGAATTCGACCATGTGTTTGAGGCTTATAACCACATGCAGCTCCAAGCAGGCTTTGACCTGTCCGACTACCGGGGATTGCCCGCATTGCGGTACAGTTTCCAGATTGAAAACTATCCCGGTCAAGCCGAGGGGGTTGTGGCGGATGTGTTGATTGTACACAATCGGATTGTGGGGGGGGATATTCAGTCGGTTTATTTAGACGGGTTTATCCACGGGCTTGTGTTACGGCCTTAGCCGGGGATAACCATATAGCACAGGGGATGCCATTTTGAACAGGCCCCCTAAAAACGGACATTGCGAAAAAGGGACTCCTGATGTAGAATGAAAAACTACGTTAGGAGTCATTTTTATGAAGAATCAATATGGACATCTCATACTTGAGAAAGTAT
>Ga0131853_10001202_pt1 | contig 46800 bp, 28 predicted proteins | sample TergutLab28metaG_FD_92764 | JGI IMG/M metagenome (GOLD analysis project Ga0131853, IMG submission 92764) | Labiotermes labralis P1 segment gut microbial communities from Petit-Saut dam, French Guiana - Lab288 P1 (version 2) (version 2) | ecosystem: Host-associated > Arthropoda: Insects >... | reverse complement strand
GTATGTGGTTCCCCCACATTGCCATTGATTTTGTTTTTGTACTAGATATGGTCATTTTATATTTTCTTGCTATAAGGTTCAAGTGGTGTGCCATTGTTTGTAAATCATCTTCTGATATAGCCACTAAAATCTGGTCGTCTGCATAAAGTATCGTATTCACTAATTTCCTGTTATTTAGTTGTATACCCTTCTTTATCACTGTTTTGAATAGTCAGATACAAAGGCACCACGGTTCATTTTCATTTTTATTAAATTCATAATTTACAGCTCTTCTGTCATTCGACTCCTTAAACGTATTAATGCAGGCTAATTAGACCTCTTTCTGAAATGAGGGTTAAAAATGTAAATTATTGTACACATTATACGGTGGGCCTACAATTCATAAATCAACTTCGTGGTCGATAAAAATGTTGGGTATCCTCATTAACAGGTATTTATATGACGATAACTTGTGTTTGTCATTGTGACGCCTATTTGGCAGGGACGCTAGAAACTGTGAGTCATCTCTCTGATTGTGGATTAGTCGTGTGGAAGAAAAAAGGAACTCTCTTTCCTCGAGTCAGTACCTGTCTCAAGGCACGAGATGCAGAACTTGACGTTCAGATATCGATAAAGTGAGAGACAGAATAACGGTATGCCAAGCATCCGGGCCAAAACATGACTTTAGTGCTTGTGCCCGGCCGTGAGAACAAATTGTACGTGAAACAATTTCATGGAAGGGCATACCAACACAAAAAAAGAAAGGAATTACATGACAACTCCTGCTTAAATAAGCACCTAACAAGTTCGTGTCAAATGAGTCAAATAAAAAGTTACCATTACGACTTTAATAATACGTACTTTTGTCCATATAGTCATAAGAAGTCATTTTTTTTTAAATGCATCAGATTTTCTATCCAATTAATGAAGAAGGAGTTGGCAGCAATGGATGACTGAGCAAAAAATACACTTAATAGTTTTGGATTGGATTGAATTGCTAGCAAATACGTACTGTTAGGTCTACAAAACTGTTAATTATTCAATATGTGAATTCATAAATTGCTAGGATTATGTTTATTTTTTGTCTGAAATTTATGGAAATCAGAAAGAGACTCGAATAATCTAGACAACTTAAGTCGCGTTGCTGCACGAAGGAAAACAAAGAATGTTAACATCGAATATTTGTACCCACCAGGACGGTGTAGCAGCAACGCCATAGACTTGTATACCAGGCGCACCTATTTCGAACCTCGGGTGAAGCATCAGCTATCGTAATTAAGAGCCGTTGTGGATTTACTCTGACACTCTAGACAAGTGTTGCGACAGGACCTTGAGTAGTCGGCGACAATTTGCTTAAAAATCCTTTTGAAATTATTCCGATATCCGTCATGGTCACAGGCTCTAAACAGCTTGAAATACTGCAAGAAAAATAGGATACGAAACGTATTTCGAATCGAAAGAAATTACTTTCTGAACAGATTTAATAACGCCTTATTATCTAGTAATTGAGTTAGACACTAACAAAGGCACAAAGAGCAAACTAACTACATGCCGCCAGGCTAGTCTTAAAAAACTGATGGCTACTCACCTGGTCAAAGTATTAACTGATACATGATTAAAGAGTTCAGATGCTTTAACAAAACAAGACACAAAATCTGAAGGCCTCGCGAATCCCCTACTTCAAAATAGTGTTACCACTATTTAACAAGACAGGAAATGTACATATAATGTAACATCAAGGCACGTTCGTTCAACAATCGTTGCAATAGAAAATCAATAATTACTACATATTCTGAGTGTGCATTTGTAGCCTTAGGTATACAGCATGCAATACACATGCACTAAGTTCTCATCTGTGACCTGTATAAATCTACAATACAATATTTTTCCATGTTATCTCATAAACTCAGGATCTTCGATAGAAAGTTATCGAAAGTAAAATATGTTTTGAATTTCTCTACAAATTTTGTCTGAAACATTACTTATTTTAATAAGAATTGAGAGAGGTATAAAAAATACGTATATCTTCATGTAAAATACCGGTTATTCTTGTCCGATTTTAGCAAAACTTGAATTTTCTCCACAGATTTTGGAAAAATGCTCAAATAACAAATTTCATGAAAATCCGACCAGTGGGAACCGAGTTGTTCTACGCGCAGAGACAGGCTGACAGACGCACGGACAAACAGACAGACAGACATAGCGAAGCTAGTAGTCGCTTTTCGCAATTTTGAAAACGCGCTTACATAGTATTCAAGGAAGATTAGATGAACGGTGCATGTACATTAGTTGATTATGAGATAAATGCGTATTACAGCTGAAGTTCCTGAAGTGAAGAGAACATCTGAGAAACCTAGACATAGATGGGTTAATAATGTTGAAACGGATCTGTAAGGAACAGAATGTGATAGTACGGATTAGATTCTTCTAGTTAAGGACAGGGGTTAGAGGGAAGAGCTTGTGAAAAACGTAATGGATACAATAAAAGGCGGAAAATATTTTCACTGAGCGAATTGTAACTTAGAACCCTGCCTAATGCAGTTGACACCTAGAATAAATATTATATGTGCTAATAAAATAATTGGATCAATGCAAAACTTTAATTGCGTAGTGTACGTAGGCTGTTTCAAATCTGACAAGAAACCATGATGCTTGTGTGAAACCACCATTAGGTAGAGTTTAGCAATTCTCGTGCCACTTCATAGTGACATATTACTGGAAAAATGACAAAAACCACCGTCACTAGCATTAGGTGCAGTAACAAATGTGACTGTATCTGCATAAACATCCGAAAATTAAAAAATTTAAAGAAATAAAATAAACCTAAAATAAGAAGTAATTCATGAATTCTACAGATCACAAAGTACTGTTACTTACTTATTTACTCAATGGTGCAGAGTCCTTCTTGAGAAGCTAACTCGTTTGCAGCTAGTCTCAAGAAATTCCCCGCATTTCACGGAACCCGAAGGTTCATTACCGCACTCATAAGCATCCGCCACCTGTCCCTATCCTGGGCCAGCCCAATCCATTCCATGTACCCACATCCCACCTCCTGGAGATACATCATAATATTATCCACCCATCTACGCCTAGGTCTCCCCAGTGCTCTGTTTCCCTCCGGTTTCCCCACGAAGACCCTATACACCCCCTCTCCTCACCCATACGCGCCACATGCCCAGTTCATCTCATTCTTCTCGATTTTATCACCCGCACAATATTGGGTGAGGAGTACAAATCATTTAGCTTCTCAAAACACTGTTGAGGATACTGAAAAGCAGAAAACTACCAGAGGCTGGGCACATGCTGATCGTAGCGAAAAAAAAAGTAAAGCATACAAATTTTGGTAGGAAAAATCTTAAAACACGAGTGGAGATAAGAGGATAATATTAAGATTTGCAACGTAACGCAGAAAGGTAAAAAAGGTAAAGTGATCCCGTTGCAGGTCCGTTGTGGCCCAGAGGGTGGGTAGAGGTATAGCTCTACTCTTCCATGACCACGGCACTAGAAGGGAGTGAGTGGTCAGCAGCACACCCCGACCGCACTTTACCCCCGGAAAAGACCCGGTACCCACTTTACAGGAGGCTGGGTGGGCCCCGGGGCCAGTCTGGACGGGCGGAAAATCTCGTCCTCACAGGGATTCGATCCCGGACTGTCCAGCCCGTAGCTCAGTCGCTATACCGACTGAGCTACCCGGCCCACAACGCTGAAAGGACTATAAGAGAAGTAAGCAAAGTGATGGAGATTTGTTTTGGCAATGTTGAACTTCTCGAGTTTTGTCACAATGGTGGTAACCAGTAAAGTATATAGTGTGTGGAAACATCTTATATTTTTTGAATGTGTAACGCCTGTAAATGATATGATTAATGCTGGACATAAAATTTCTAAATAACGATGTGGAGTTATGGAAATATAGCTTATTTACTTCTTCATTCCGTATTAAGATGGCAATATGATTCATAGTTTCGTAGCAAATTTTGGATTGTGGATCATTTGTTTAACAGCTTACGTAGAACGCATCTGTGGTATATTTTGTAATTTCATAAGTGACTTTGATTTAACTTGTTTTCGTTGAAGTGGTCTTGTGAAATTCGTATCCATTGTCGGCTGCAATTTCTGAACAGAATGAGCGACCTACGTGTTAAGCGAAGGCATAAAAACAGTCTGACCTGAACACCAGTTATAAATGAATCTTACTTAATTATCATATTTTTTGTGCAGCTATCTCCTTCCAACGTGGCCAAGCTTGGCCACGTTGGAGGGAGGTAGTTGCACAGCACAGCATGACCAGTACCGGAGGCTGTAGTTAGTTTTGTGGACTCCTGATGATAGGTGTGTTTGACACCCGAAACATATAGAGTGAACTTGCAGAATAATAAATAGACTGCTTTGTGTTGCATCGCGTTCGACAATTATTAACATAGATTTGTAGATTATTAAATAATCTGTAACTACAGGATTTGTGCAGCGTCGAATGAAATAAAATCACCATCATGAATCTGAAAAATTTTAAAGGAGGTATTCCTGGTGTATTTTCAATGGCGAATTCTCTCAGAGAAGCTCAGAAAACGACAAAGATATTCCCATTCGGGGTTACCAGTAATCTGGCCGAGAGAGGAACCGACTGCTCTTGCCATATATGTTTGTTTGTCGTGTCAGTGCACAGCTTGATCTGGCTCTGAAATGGTCATGTTTTTCACCGTTTAAAACCCAGCTATACATATACAAACCACGAATGCTTTGTGCTTTCAGATAAGTTGCATTTTGTTCGCGCAGAACGTATGAATAATAAACACATATTCTTTCCCCATGAACAACATTAACAAGTTGGTCTTTACAATGCACATGTGTTGTGTTCTCTACGTGTTAGAAAATGAACTTTCGTACACTTTTGAATGTAGATGAATTAGAGACAAGACTGTGCCATGGTTCAAATTGTTGGTCGCCCGACTCTAACTGGGACCATCCATGTGGGATTTTTAGTGGATAAAGTAGCTCTAAGACAGATTCTACTCCAAGTACTGCCATTTTCCCTGTCAGTATTGTTCCACCAAAATTACACACTCATTTAGTCTCAATACTGCTGCTGTCAGAAGTTGAGCGCAAGAAGCCTGGAAGCTTTCAAACAAAGGAATGTCCTTTTCACGTTTATTATTTTGCATTCCACTTTGATAATTTTCTACCTATGAATATTATTCAATGTCCCAGTTATGCAGCTGATTTACAGATATTTTCTGTAAAATACCATATAATATCTGGCTAAAAGCTTCGGCTTAATGAAGTCATTCTGCAGTCAATACCAAGTTCTAGCTGTTGTTAGTAAAAAAAATATCTTGAATGTAACCTTTTTTGCAGTGACCTGATCTCTAACCAATTCAGGTTGTGTACTTCTTCAACCAAGACGACAATCTCGTCAGAAATTGCAAGTACTTCAGTGACATTACTCTTAAAGATTGTGTTTACTTAGTACAGTTATAATATTTCCAAAAGTCTTCAAATTGTTATAACGTCCATTTGTCAAAATTGTTATAATATTCACAATTGATAGAATTCGTAAGCAAATCTAATACTGATATCACTTCTATGATCAATTAAAAATATTTAGTGTAAAAACAGTTTTTAATTTATTCAGTTCTTTCTAATTGACGAATTGGGTGGTGTTAAAAATTCCTTATTTTTATAACTGACTATTTTGCATACAAGCAAACTGATATTGAATTATATTATTTTGTTTACAGAAATCCTCCTTCTGATATCGCGGAATGATGGACAGAAAAGTACTTTCATGTTGTTTCCTTCCATGAATTTCAGGCGTCAAATGGTAAAGATTATTATTATTTTAATTTACAGTTTTTTTATTAATCGTGACGAATGGAAACTTAATAAATACATTGTTGGAAATATCTTTCCACAAATCGACTAACTTTAAAAAGGAAACCTGGAGTGTTGTACGTACTTATAAAGATGAACCGCATTCTGAATCCTTTTATCGCTAATGAATCCAGGTTTCATTATATTTGTTTCATTCTTCCCTTATTTCTTGTTCCCTTCCTTTATTCAGCCGTCAAAGAGAATTTGTGGTTTACTCTTTATAGACGTTATAGTATTTTGTCGCCAAATATAAAAGGCCAAGGCATATGTTTATCTTACGGGGCTTGTCCTTTATGTATGCGGGTTTTGGAGTTTGCGCAGCGGTGTAGCAGAGGATTCCGTTATTCGGTAGTAAGACGTTGCGTCATGGGATAAACAGATCCAAACGTTTCGAAGGGACGTCGCAACTTCATCTTCAATACTACATTAATTCCTACAAGACTCAATTCCCAGTGCTCAGTGACCCTTGAGGATGAAGACAGTACGTTACTTAGAAATGTTTGGGCCCGAATCGCCCGTTCCGCATTACGTCCCACATGAACGGAATCCTTTTTTTTTTTTTTTTGAAAATGTTTATTGCTCAGAATTTTTGTGGTACAGAGATACGCCTGGATACAAGAGTAACAAAATGTTCCCATTCACCATTTTACGTGAGTTATGTCTCGTCTAGCGGGTGATATGAAGGGGTTTGTCGCGTTAGGTGTTTATAGGTCGACAGTGTAAAAGCAGAACAAGGAAAAAACACTGCTATGGACGGAATCCTTAGCTATGTATACTCGTATTATTATAGTAACAAAGTTTGCAGTCGTGTAGGGTATGAATGTATTACAGCGTCAACCTTTGCCGGATAGTTTCTAGATGGTGGTTCTGCTTACTAAAGTTTGTTATTGCGCCGTATCTAGTATGTTTTAGCATAAATATAGAAGTCATTCAAGAAATACTCAAACTACTGATTTTAGATATGTTTATAAAGTTTGCCTTTAACAATATTTCTTGAAGAGTAAATGCGTCCTTACGCTAACTTGATTATACTTTGCTGCACGATTGTGTAATGAACAGAGGAAACGACAGAGAATAATAATCTAAGCAACTGTGTAAATAAACATATTTGCAAACCGGTGTTACTTTAACGCGAAACGTCACGCCTGTACTGCTAAAGATGATAAAACCGTTACTAGATAAAGTGGTCACTTAGCGTTATCATAATTACTTACACATAGAGAAGAGATCGTAGGCTCAGGAGCCAGAACGACAGTAGCCTCTAGGAAATCGGATTTGTCTTTGAGGGTTTCATTTCAAAACAGAAGGAAGGTTGAAGACCGCTTAGAAAAAGGAAGGATATGACGATAAGTACTAATAGTGTTATGTTAAGTCAGGTAAGTGGCGTTACCGATTGAAAATAAATTTTCTGTAGGCAATTTGTTTAAGGATGATGTAAAACAAGAAGAAAGCATCTGGTGGGTAATAGAAGTAGTTTACCATTAGTACTGTTGGCTACCGTCGTTCGACCTTTCATTTTAATGCCATCATTATGGAAGAATCCTTCCCCAGCGCCCCTAAGCTATTAGTGGACAAGGAGAATGATTTATCTTCGTTACAGAACAGTCGGATTGTTATTTGCACACAGCTTACCAGTGCACCAACTCTCTGAATATTCTGTAACCTATTTCACTTTGTCATGGTGTGTACAGTGCACACGATTTTAATGTTGCGTTTTATATGGGTGATTAATCATTTGAAGTCCAGCGATAAATGTAGGTACCCCTGCTGTATCATTAAAAAACATTGTATTTTGCCACATATTATATTTGGGTTTCATATTATTGTCTAAATAAATATAGATTATTTCCCTCAACACATTTGGTCTACTGGTCTTCGTAATGGAGAAGGACTGGATTTTCTGTGAAGTGAAAATTGGCATTTTATATACAGTTTAGACGAATTCCAGTCTTAAAAGAGTTAACTGACTTTACGTTCAAAGTCTGTACAATAAGAACCAACAGGATGTTCTATTTACTTTCAATTTATTTCAGTAATAGCCTCTACGTGTTTCGAGCAGGCACACTGCTCATCATCAGGAGGTACTATTCTGTATGTACAGAATTGATATATTAAACACTTTATTATCCAAATAATTCACAATATATAATATGTAGGTACAATTAAAATTATAAAACATTTAAAATTGCTCCAACATGTTTCGGATCACGGAGGGTCCATCATCAGGAAGCCCTGTACAGTGCTTGGCTAAAAATTACAAGAATGATTCTATCGTGTCCGTTGACATGGTCTGTTTATGAAGGCACTGGAGTGCCTTCATATACAGTGAACCACACACACCCACAACGGGTCAGAATATGTTGCCATAACACCGACCTTGTCCATGTCAACGGACACGATACAATCATTATTGTGATTTTTAACCAAGCACTGTACAAGTTTCCTTGATGATGGATCTTCTGTGATCCGAAACATGTTGGAGCACTTTTAAATATTTTATAATTTTAATTGTATCTGCATATAATATATTGTGCATTAGTTGGATAATGAAGTGTTTAATTATCATTGATGCACGGTGCAAATATGAAGAGAATTGGTATGTCATGCGTTTATGTTGACTGGTTTTATCCTGCCAACACCCAGGCAACATAAACTTCACGATGTAACATTTGCTGTATATACACAGTAGTACCTCCTGATGATGAGCAGTAAGACTGCACGAAACACATAGAGGTTAATTATTGAAAGTAAATAGTGAACCCTGTTGGTTCTTATTGTAAGGATGTATCACGATGCACGGTCAACAAAACATTACATTTTTTCAGTGTCTGATTGGCTTATGAGAATAGTCAGGGAGCAATGCTCAGAAACGTCGCAAATGATATTGTGTACTGATCTAAGTGACATCATGAAAGACTTAAAAAGAGAACAAAATATTTTCTTCTTTTTCCTTTTGATGATCATTCACGCGTGTGTCATGGATACTTGTTTATAAAGTCAAACCAGTGTAATGTTTACGTACGCAGAACATATATTTCCCTCGTTAGTACTTTTCGCTCGACCACACGCAAAAGCAGAATCACTGCAGTAAATTGCAGACACAAATTCATCAGGCATTTTGTAACAGTTTATACACAAACTAATAATCTTCAACTTTTGCGAACTGAGTTCACTGTCTGGTCTGGATGAAAAGTACCCTTTTGTAACGGAACCAATGACCAGTGAAGATGACGACGATGATGATGATGAGGATGATATACCTTGATTAATTGGAGATTATTATTGTTATTATTATCGTCATTATTATATCGTTTAACTGGTGGTGGTGAAAATTATAATATACTGACATTGTATTTACGGGTAAACGACAATGATGGTAATAACACTTTCGAAACTTACTGTAATTGTGCATTCAAGCCATATTTTCCAGTGTGGTGTGTGGTCTACTGACACTATTCGACACTCTTCTTATTCTGTGACACCAACAGACGTTACAGCGGGTACTGGATGGCTATGAGCAGAAGGAACATGACGTGACATGACATGACATGACATGACACCGCTGCTACATAACACACAGGAACACAGGAGGGAGGACGAAATTAGAAGTGTAATGTTACTCGGCAGCGTTGCGTTCTGCTTTGTGCGCCAAACTGCTCCTCTCTCTGCAGGGTGATCTAACCACAACGGACTTCTTTATAGCTTGCGGCTTAAAGACGTAATTGAAAATTAAAGATGTTGGTTGTACTGTGTTTGTGGACTAGTAGCGTTCAGTCTTACCGCAAGACTAATGACAGTTGAAGATGCAGAAATGAAGAACAGCATCTGCTCTTCCTCACGGTTCTTCAGCGGTCATGGCTGCACAGGACTCTTCTACTTGCTAATAATATGTTATGACTAAAATCAGTAGGCCCAATAACGTAAGCACATAACAAAACCCGGAAGGTCGCCGCTTCGATCTCCATTGGGGTCACTGAGATTTTTTAATTTCTTAATTCTTCCGATCGACTCAGACACAAACAAAAATGAGTAGGACGGATGCCTCCTGTGGTTAAAGGTGGCCGGTGTCTAGGGCTGACAACCTTGCCACCTTCACACTCCGACTGTCCAGATTATATACGGTTGGACTGTGAATGTAAGGTCTTGTTTTATTCTGTAATTTTGTTTTATATTGGCTATTATCCTATTCTAGTTGTATTATCCTGTTACTGTGTTTCTCCTTCGGTAACTCATTGATAATTATTGTATGTAATGGACTACTACCCTGACCGAGATTTTCCGTGCTTTCCCTCGGTTGTAAGGCAAATGCTAGGGTATTCCTCTCAAAGACGGGGCACGGTCCGCACTCTTACTTTCGCCCAGAGTAGGGTAAATGGTTTGTTCTATGTATTGTTGTTGTTGATTGCTGTTGTTATATGTAATTTTGGTCTGTAAACGTGTACCACTGCCAACAGGCACACACCCAATTGCAGTTAAATATATCATTCATCATTCATTCATTCAAATTCTGGGAGTCCCTGGAGCCCTTTGTTCCTGTCCAGCCCCGTATAGGAATAGCTTATATAACAAATCAAAATATGCATTCACATCGCCCCTATTTTGTAAAGAGGGGACAACGCACAAAACATAAAATTTACAGGAACAGCAATGAGGTGACACCGTTTTACGTGTAACAAATGCTACCTTGACTCTTCTTGAAGATGGATTTTACATCTTTTTGCTTACTGTAGAAGAACTACGAGTTGAATGATTCACTACAATAAATAAATTTAGTTCAAATTGTCAATTAGCCCCTTTTTACGAAACTGGCGATATGCTACTGGTGTGTCAATGTGTGCTTCAGTATTTGTTCAGCGTATTATGATATTATTAGTGTAGGTCAGCACAACTATTTTTTATTACACAAGGTAATTACATAGGCTACATATTTCGACTATTTAACAGTCATCTTCAGGCCTGTTCTGTACACGTTAAGTCACAGGATGCTGTGCACACATCGGGATCCCAGTGTGTTTATATCAGTGAAATACTTAAGCAATATTCACTGATGTAAACACACTGGGATCCCGATGTGTGCACAGCATCCTGTGACTTAACCTGTACAGAATAGGCCTGAAGATGACTGTTCAATAGTCGAAACATGTAGCCCATGTAATTACCTTGTGTAATAAAAAACAGTTGTGCTGACCTACATTATTAATATCATAATACGTATCAAAGCACACCGTGATGCCTCCATTCAAAATTTGTTCAGCGAATTTGATTTTGGCCCGCCTATTTGCCGGCCAGCCCAAACCCCACTATATACGTAACTGAGAGCAAATGTTATAAGTTTCAAAAGAAGTTTGAGATATCATGGGTTGAACATTGTGGTGTTCTGGGTTGTGACGCTGAAGGGTCTCGTGATTACCGAAGATTCGAATGGAAGCTGCTGTTTCTGTTTTCAGAGTAATATTGAAGATGGGGTCAGCAGGGTCTTTCGAAAGGTTTTAACCACATATGACAATAGAATGTGGATATCCAGAATAAACTTATGTGCATTTAAAGTGCTCATTTGCTTGAAAACAGTTGCCCGCATAAGAAGTTCGTAGGCTATGTTACTTACTGTGTAATTAATAGATTACATTAACACGTGCAGTTTCGTTTGATCATTTCTGTAAATCCCTCTACACCTACAATGAGTACGTAAAGGAGACCAGAAGGGTAATAATTCTTTTATCTGGCCTCTTCCCCTTACTCATTGTAGGTGTACAGTGTTACTGTTGCACCTGATCACACTCACTGACACACACACACACACACACGCAGTGACACACACACATTCAGTGACACACACACACTCAGTGACACACACACACTCAGTGACACACACACACACACACTCAGTGACACACAATCAATGACACACACACACTCAGTGACACCCACGCACACTCAGTGACACACACACACACACACTCAGTGACACACACACACACTCAGCGACACACCCACTCATCGACACACACACTCAGTGACACACACACTCAGCAACACACACACACACGCTCAGTGACACACACACACGCACGCACACTCAGTGACACACACACACTCAATGACACACACACACACTAAGTGACACACACACTCAGTGACACACTCACACACTCAGTGACACACACATATACACTCAGTGACACACACACCAATTCTCAGTGACACACACACACACACAGTGACACACACACACACACACTCAGTGACACACATACACACTCAGTGACACACACATACACACTCAGTGACACACACTCATGACACACACACTCAGTGACATACACACTCTCAATGACACACACACACACACTCAGTGACACACACACACTCAGTTACACACATACACACTCAGTGACACAGACACACATACTCAGTGAAACACACACTCAGTGACACACACACACACACACACACATGCACACAGTCGGTAGGACTCCCTTGGATGACGAATCAGCCCGTCGCAGAAACCTATACCTGTACAGCACACAACATTCACAACCGACAAATAACCAGTGCCCCCGGCGGCTTTCGAAACCGCAATCCCAGATAGCGAGCGACCGCAATCCTAGACTTAAACTGTGCAGCTACCGGGATCGGCAAGTGTAATATTTAAGAACAAACAGGCCTAATTAAGAGTACTTTACGTCCCCGCACACATGCATAAAGAGTGTAGTGGCTTCTTAAATGAGGCTGCCATTATATCAGATTATAATTACATATATAATTATATATATACATATACACACAAATATACTTACTTAGTTACTTACTCCATGGGACAGAGTCCTTCTAGATAAGCTAACGGGTTCTCATCTACTCAAGAAATTCCCCGCATTTTATAGAACCCGAAGGTTCATTGCCGCATTTACAAGTGTCCGACACCTCTCTCTAACCTAAGCCAGATCGATCCAGTCCATTGCCCCACATCCCACCTCCTGGAGATTCACCCTAATATTATCCACCCATTTACGCCTGCGTCTTTCAAGTAGTCTCTTTCCCTCAGGTTTTCCAGCCAAATTCCTGTATACATCCCTCCTCTCCCCCATACGTACTACACACACACACACACACACATGTACATATATTTGTTTTGTTCACCCTAGAACAGGCCACGAAGGCCCATAGAGGGAGTAGAGATATCGCTCTAAACGTTCTTTACCCCCGGCGCTAGATGGGGTGAGTAGTCAACGCCACGCCCGGCCGATTTGCTCCCATTGTATAGAAGGCTGGGTGGGCCCCAGGGTAGGCCTGGACGGGTGCGGAAAATCTCGATCCCCCCAGGATTCGATCCCCGGACCGCCCAGCCCGTAGCGAGTCGCTATACCGACTGAGCTACCTGGCCCATATACATATATATATATGTGTGTGTGTGTGTGTGTGTGTGTAAATTGGAAGAAATGCAGAAGGAACTGTCGTCTCCTGACATCAGATAAAGTCTCGGAATTTTTCGGGAGGGACTGAGAAAAACACGAAAAAATTAGAATAAGCGGCGTTCCGATAGGGATTCGAAGCAATAACCTTCCGTTACCGTTTAAGCACATTACTTCCTGGTCTTTTATATTCGGATTTGACAAAATATATTTGCATATGCAGCCAATAAATATGACTTACATAGATACAAAAAAAAAAAAGGAAGCAGAAGAAGAAGAAGAAGAAGAAGAAGAAAAAGAAGACCGAAATGGAGTACGTGCACATTCCACTGAAGTATATCTGTCTTCTAGTAGTGAATAAACCGTTTAAACTAACTGGCGACAAACACACAATCAGAGAATAACGTTGTAGCTGATGTTTGATTCTTCCGTGTCATTATAACACTAGTTAATAAACGAATTTGATGTACACTACTGTACTGCTTATTTATTTATGTTTCTGTCCGTTTCTACAACAAATTTTCTCCATCAAACCCAGTTCTGTATCACTGCTCATTAAATTCAAGCGCCTTTACTTGTAAATCCTCTTTTTATTACCTGAAGTTTTTTGTTTGACTGTCAGATGTATTGAGGTCTTTCAAAATTAAAAGCTAGTAGAGGTACAGTCTCCTGTTTTGATCTTTCCCCCATCAGCACTGCTGGTATGGCAGGGCCAATTAGGGACTTATTCTACACATTCTTGTGTCTGTCGCCTCCCAGGACCCAGCAGCACTACCTGCATCGCAACACATCCGCTCACATGTCGTTCACCTGTTCCTTCTCTCAGTGTAGCTATCAGAGTCACTAGGGACATAATCTCGAAACAAAAGGTTCTTCAAGAACTTTGCTAATTCCACGCAGCAGGGGAATTCTTTAGGAGTGAACATTCGCTACGCTATGCTGAGGCCACTTCAAGTAGTCTCATGCATGGGTGGGGGGTGAGGATGGTGAATTCCTGCTCCCTGCCTCGTGATGTAGGTCTTGGTCTCGCAAGTGGTTGCTTTTGTGTAGAGTTGCCGTCTAAATGTTACATGCCCTCAGGATCTATTCCGTGTACACCAAACGCTTCGCCCGTCTCGTCCTCCTGGATGTGTCAATACATTGTGGTTGTACACATTATGGGTATGCCCCTAGCAGGCGCGGAGTACATGTAGGCAGGACGCGAGGGTAACTAAGCGCATGCGCATTACGCTGTTACTGAACAATATTCATGTCATACAGATATCATTTTTATCGCATTTCTTTCCCCTGTAATGCAGGTAAGGCCGATCCCAATGGCAGCGCGTTCCTGGGGTTTTCGGCCGTCGCTTGCTGGGTTTGCGGGCTCAAATCATCCGGGGGCAAGGATATTTGTCTCTTGTTAGTGTTGTGTGTTGTTAGGTAGACGTCTCTGCGTCGGGGTGATCACCCATCCAGAGGAGTCCTACCGAATGTGGTGTGCCAGGGTGTGATCGTAAAGCCTCGACAAAGAGGCCTACCAGGGGTTGTCGCACCATAAAAAAAATTCAGATAAGAGGGAGGGCGGAATGGCACAGTAGGTATAGCGACTAGCTACAGGCTGCTTGGTCCAGGGCTCATATCCCGGGGTAGGCAAGGGATTTTCTCTTCTCCAGAAACCATCCAGCCGTCTTTTCAATAAGCACCGTAGTTTTTCCCGGGCATAAACAGCCGAAGCGTGAAGTTAGCCACTCACCTCCATTCAGAGCAGAGGTTAAGAATGAGTGGAGCTATACTCCCCCTGTACCCCCTTGATGGCGTGGACAGTAAAAACTGACATTTATACCTTATATTAGCGTTGTTAAGTGGAATTATTTTTTCGGAAAACAAGGCAGCGAAATCTTATATTTATTGGACCGTGCATCATTGTGATAGTTGAAGAATAGCATGTGACATCAAGCTGGTCTTTTATTCTTCAACTAAGACAGCGAAAATTCTTTCCGTCTTGCTTTTACAGGTCTAGTGACTTCTCGTGGCGTTCCCGTTATACATACAGACACATATATGCGTATATAAAATAAGATATGGTTTGTGATTAACTGACAATGTGTGTATTAACTTGGGGTACAAGCGAACTAGTCATTCGTAGCATGTAACAGACTTTTGTCGAATTACCTCGTCAAATACTTCCTTTCATTTACAAGAGACTCCTAGCTGATTCTCCAACGGACGTTTCCCACAGGTGTCATGTAACCTCATAGGCCTACTACACATTAGTGTGAGGAAGAAAATGTGATTCAGCATTGTAATCGACAGCCATGCGACGGGGCTGAACTTTGGTATACAAAGAAGAAACCTCATTCCCAAAGGACAACTTAAGAAAACCGACCTGACACACCTTCATTAGTTACAACGCAACACAACATTCTAAAAAAGACTCCATATTTAATGAGTTGTAACTACAGTATTCTTTTTCTTATAACAGTCTTCCACTAGCATGTACCTGTCTTCAGTTTTTAAAGCAACCCAGCGACAAATGATCAAAGAAGTAGGCTTGAGAACTTAGGCAAACAAAAATTAACCCCATGACGTCTGTTCTGCTCTTCCCATCGCAATACTGAGTTCACATATAAGATATGTGGAATAATTTAAAAGCAAGGGGTATACAGAAAGCCTCGTATGACTTGCAAGCATGTGCATTGCATTTAAGAATGTGAGAGACAAAGAGATTTCAAATGCTGGAAACAATAAACGCGTTCATTTTGTTCATCTTTAACAATTGAACGGTGTGGGTAAAATGAAAACATTAGGTTAATTTATCTCAGTATTTAATCAACTTGATGCACAAAATTTGTTTCACAATAAGTTTTATTTCATACCTCTACATATTTTGAACACATGTGCTCATCATCAGGAGGTCAAAATTGCATTACACAGCCTCTGGTATCATCACACCTATAGGTGGCCGTCTCGTGCAAGGGTTGAGAGAGGCCACCTATAGGTGTGATGATACCAGAGGCTGTTTAATGCAATTTTGACCTCCTGATGATGAGCACATGTGTTCAAAACATGTAGAGGCATGAAATAAAACTTATTGTGAAACAAATGTTGTGGATCAAGTTGGTTAAATACTGAGATAAATATACTGAGATACACGGTCAGCAAAATGTCAAAAAATTCAAGTTACGATTAAGTTACATGTAAACACCTGCGTGTCTTTTCATTGGCCATCGGATTATACAGAGGGTTGTTCTTAAAATAATGAAACTGTAATTTCCAAAGTACATTTACTTTACTTTGTTTAAGAATGGAATATTGTGTACATGCTTAGAGTCTTTTTTTTTTTAAAAAAAAAGAGTGTTTAGGCTGTCCTAATAGATTTTGTGATTCGCTACATCAAGTTTGACCACTATGCTCACCTGATATTTCAATTACTATCCTCACTATCTCGTATACAACTATTCATAATAAATTACTATATTACTGAACTGTATGAAACACGACAGTAATCAAAAGAATAATTTATCCATTTGCAACCTCAAAGTAAACAAACCACTTTCAAACAGACGACACAAACACAAATATTCGTACCTGTCACTGTGGCTGTAGGGTTAACGGATTTCTTTAAAAAAGTTGAAATTGTAAAATATATAATGACAGGGTAAAATTATCATAGACAATGAGTGGGTAACGATCAACAACGAAGCGGTCTGATATATTCCAACGTAGCCCACTAGCTTTATAATCACTTGTGAAATATCATATTCATACTATGTGTAGAGAGCCAACGATTCAACAGGCCCAACAGTAACTACCAAATCATTCGACACATTCGATATGATATTCCAATTTACACCTAGGTCTGGGGCTCTAGGACAAGTGCATCGACAGAACAGGAGGCATAAGAATGGCTACATATGGGCACCAGCTGTGGATCAAGGTCCTATTGAAAATCGATGAATGTACTTGTAGTCATCCCTTTCATATACGCACAGTCCAGTGGGAAATATAATATACAGAAAAATATTTAATATGGGCTATTGAGATGAGCTTTTTGTTGAAGGTCTATGCATGAAATTGTTAGTGGGGTGTTAGCAGTGTCGTCCCTCCCTGTTCGGAACATACCTCCTTGTGAACAAGACGTCCGCGGGGAATGCGCCAACTGTTTCGTGGTCCATTCACATCTGGCTGCGGTTTTGTTCACATCACATCTCCCGCGCCAAGCGTGTCGCCTTTAATACCATAGAGTTGTAACGTATTACACCTTTCTGTCGTATTTTAGGATAAATTTGCGGAAATGGGTCAAATCCTAATCCTTTTCATCGTGTTTCGCCCGTGTGTGACTGTAGGAAAATTCTGTAAATATGCGTTATTAATCTTCTGTAATAAAAGCGCAACATTGTGCAGCGCTTATTGATAATGCTATTATAGGAAATCCAACTGCAGGTATAATAAGAAAACCGCTTAAAATATGTGCAGTGAACTTTGTAAAATTATAGCAACATCTAGTCTGTAGTTTAGAACAAAATGCTGCATTGTCACAACAAACTTTAAAATCAGAACGTAAGCAACAAGTACACTTTTTCTATAGCAAATCCAACAAGATGCACCCATGTTTCAATTTATTTTATTTTTGAAAAACACTCTACATGTTTCGGACGGTCTTTCCTTCCATCATCAGGAGATCAAGACAGTACACACAGCAACAGGCATATATCCAACAGAACTGCTGACTGCTTGCAGTCAGCAGTTCTGTTGCATTCTAATATAGAAATATATTAGGATGCACGGCCCTATGAACGTCAACAAATACACGTTTGTGAGAGTAACGGTTGGATATGAAGCTTTTAGTTTGATTGCAGTTAAAAGAAAGGAAATGTTGATAATAAATTGGCTGCTCCTTAGCTTACTTCTCCGGACACTCAACTGCTGCGGTCGCAGTTTCGAATTCCGCTGAAAGCATGAAAATGTGTCTCTTGTGTTTCTTGTGTGTTCTACCGGGGTGCTGATAAGTCTTTAGACCGACAAGGAAGGAAACAAGCTCGGGAGCATATCAGGGACGCGCGCGATTTCAACAACATCGAGACACGAGCTGTCATCAAGTCCCCCCCCCCCACCTGCAAGGCAAGGCGCCGAAGGAAGTTCACGCCATTCTGACAGAAACATTAGCTTGTTTCTTTCTGGTCGGGCTAGGGACTTATCAGCACCCCTGTACAGATAACGGTATCTGCAACAAGATGATCACTCGTTCAGAGGAGTCCTATCGGGTGTGTGTGTCTGTGTGTGTCCAATTGTGTGTGACCTAGGACCCTCAACAATGAGGTGGCCTTAGCCCGATTTCGGTTGTTGCGCGACAGGAAGGAAAAATATGACGGCTGTTGGAACGTTCCGGAAGGCCGGAAGATTGCCACATCTTAACACTACTGAATGTAACTAGCAAGGAAAGAGAGATGTGGAAAATTCGTGGGATGTGGATTTAAATTTTTGTAATTTTGACTTTTAAAATTCTAAAATTAGACAATTTGCAATGATTTCACTCTTACTGTAGAGGAATTAATATTAAATATTACTTCTGCTGCCGTAACAGGTTAATTATTCAAATTCTTGACGAAAATGAGTTCCAGAAAAAAAAAGTGATTTCTATTTATCGTGTCTTGTTTTACAATATGCAGCTTATGAAAGTTATGGGAGCAGTAAGATAACAAAACTATAGTAGTTCCTCCAGTTATTAATAAATATTTGTTGTGCTCGTTGGGTTCTTCTTTTATTCCAGTAATTGCATTATATCGATAATTATTAAACTCGTTAGCTTGCTGCAGTTCTAAAATTTCGTGGAATCGTGTAAGGTAAACGCGTACTTTGGGGCCCTAAATAAAATGTATTTTTTTTAAATTAAATATTAAACAAGTATGAAAAATAAAATTTTCAAGTTTGTAGTTTACACTAAAAAAAGAAGCGTGGAGTAGACACACAGATAAAAATGAAAAAAGAAATCAATATTATTAAGATTTTATTTAGAAATTTCATTGTAAAGGAAACATACTTGGGGAAACCCAAGTTTCTGCGAAGCGTAGTTTGAATACCGCCTGTTTATTAGATTTGAAGGATATAAATTTTACACGATTTCTACTATTTAATTTTTTCAAAGCAGGGAATATTATTGAGAACTAGACGACGTTACTTACCGCGTGTGTGAGTCTGAATGTACGTCACAATGCTTGGGAAAAATATATATTTTAAAGATATTAACTGATCGAAAGAGTTGGTCGCATATTATCATTATTATTATTATTATTATTACTATTAACATCATCATCGTCGTCGTCGTCGTCGTTGTCATCATTATCCACTTTTCTTGCCTCAAATCTATTTATCTCTTTCTCAAAAGAGTACGGATATCGCTGACCAAGCTCCTCACCTTCATTGTTGTGCCAAAAAATAACTATATGGCAATCATCATCATCATTGCGCGAAACACCGCGTCGAGTTGTTGGCATTCCTGCTTCGTTAACGTGAGTTCTGGCTCATTGTTCACCGCGGTTTGAGTTCGTATCTTTATTCCATCTCCTTTGTTGTCATTATTCGTAACGATATTATCGTTAGGCGCCATTTATCTTAAGTATGTTATCATGTGGCACTGACCAGACCAAGAAACAAACAAGGAACAATAAGTACTATAAATAGACCAATAGTACAACTAAGCAACAGACGCGTAACAATGCTATGTAAATTCATAGGCTTTTATTCTTGTCACGTCACGAATTCGGCTGTTAAATGGATCGTGCTGTCATTTGGGAGTTCCAGCACAAATCTGCTAATAGTTTGACAGTTGTGTTATGAGTCCGTCCCCAGTTCTCCTTTACGTAACAGCCCCACTATTCATGGCGCTCTGCGGACCGTATCGGTCCAGCCCTTCCACTAACTCTCCTCTCAATGCGACATCGAAACCTCTACGACTCTCCTCCTTCCCTCCAACTGCAACCACAATAAGGCTGACCTGATAGGGGTTAACAACTCGGGGGAACCCAGACACTTGCTGCTGCGGTATGAACCGCTTTCTCCCTCGTCTGGTTTTGAAATCAGATGCCTTTGTTGTCATCCTCCTAGCTGAAACCGATAGTGCACCCCTATTGTTTTACAACCGGCGTGCACCTGTGCTGCAGTGACGCTCAGACCACGTGCTCTTTCGGAAGGCTTTCCACTCCCGCTTCCTGCATCTTTCAGGGTATTTCCAGATATCCAAGTTCGAACAGTCTGTCAGGCTCCATGTTACAGGGTGTTTCTTCAGCAGCTCATAGTAACTAGTGTTCACCTTGAGTGCAGCTAGAAGTTTCAAGATAGTGCTGACAGCATTTCACAACTGGACTCTATCCTGGACCAGCTAAATCCATTCCTCATCCTCAAAACTGTTTATTTAAGATAAATTTTAATATTATCCTCTCACCCACGATTAAGCCGTCACCCACTGCATGGTCTCTGCTCCACTTTGTACGATTTCGGAAAAGCAATTCGTATGCATTTCGGGTGATTTCAGGCTTCCGCCGCGAGGTAGACGAGAATTGCGCCTTTCTGGGAAATTATGCAGCGTGTAGCGGTAATTTCTTATGGACGTTTCGGGACAACCGAGCGATCCCATCTTCAAGTTTTAAGAAGGTTTCAGAGCGCAGATCTCAATTCATATGCATTTATTACTTCGTCATGTGTGCGTCATGTCAGCTTTTCCAGCAATGGTGTTTTATACGGGGTGCAAACTGTGCTGTGTTCTCCAGTTTTGTTTTCTTTCCTTCTTTTTTCTTGCGCAGTACTTATGTTCTCCTCTGTACACGTTTCTGAGTCCCTCTTCTTCGTTTCATTCTGGCACATGCGTGTACGAAGTGGCAAACAACATGTTAATCTAGTAGGATATCTGTTTTAAATATTTTCGCCAGATATTTTGCATGCAGAATATACAAATCAATTAATGTGCAAAATTTTGACCCTACTGAGTATTTGCCAGGAAAATATTTGAAATAAGAGTGGCGGCGTAATACGATTACTGAAAAATAATATATTATAGGAACTTCATAATTTATAATTTTAACCAATTATTATTAAGGTAATTAAACATGCAATTTGGAGAAGAGAAATGCATACAAATGTTTTTTGAAAAATCCAAAGTGAAGAAACAGAATTACAGGCGTAGAGGAGGTGAGTGTGGATTCAGTTAGCTGGGAAAAGGAACCAACTGTGTGCTCTCTTGAGTACGGAGACGAAACATGTGGCTCGATAAAATTAAGGGAATGTCTTGACTAGCGGCTCGACTGGGAGTTTTGAGTTTTGTACCGGACTGCTCCATGGATTTGATAGTCTCTTACTTATAAAACATGGGTTAAGTCATTGATAGAGATAATACATATAATACCGACCTTGGGTGTGGGTTGCGCATTAGACTGCGTTTAGCACGCTGTTGGACTGAACGGGAGTTTAACAGACCAATGCAGTCTCTTTTAGAACTTGGCTGATCTTATGTTTGATTTCCTTCTACCTTTCGGCACGTCAGGCTCTCAGGATCTCATACACTTTTTTTCCGGGCTACTGTTACTTCCTCCACTTTTGACCCAAATGTATTTCTGAGCACATCATTCTCGAAAATCCTTATTGTATACTCTTGACTTAATGTACATTATCTACTTCCACACACGTATAAACCGACCGGCAAAGTTAGAGTTCTCTGCAAATCACAATGTGTCATAATTCATAATTCAGAAGACAAAAACCGCGAATCTTCACAACGGAGTAAAATTAAAATCTAAAATTTAGGATATATCAGAATAAGTTACAGCAAACACTGCGTGATCCCGTGAAGCTAACAGTCGCTTATGCGAGCAGCCCACGCATACTCTGTGCTGTGTTCACATCGCCCTGTCACTGGAATGCATTCTGAATTATAAAGATCGTGCCGTTGTATAATACTTCTCATTTTAATATTACCCTCCTATTTAGGCATAGTTGTTACCCAGAATTCTCTTCCCTTTATGCTTTCAGTCTGGAACTGTCTCATTTTTCATCTGTCCCAAACTTGTCACCTATCTAGTCGTAGCCATCCTAATCATATGCTATGACTACAAATTAGGAAGACAGTCAATAAAATATCTTGATATTCCTATCACTTCCTCCTTATTACGTTCCAAATATTCCCGCCAGCGCGTTCTTCTTAAAAATAGCATTTAAAGTTTGAAAGTTATAAGTATGCCTAATTAAGGACAGAAAATGTATGAAAAACTGGAGGTGTAGCTCAGGTCTAAATACTGTAACCTCCACATCAGTTGAAGGTGAGTGGCCTGCTTCAGGCCCCGGCTGCGTTAACCCGGGGAAAATATCTGGTACGAATTACAACGAATATTAGTTGTCCCCCGAACAGTCTGGATGGTGTGGAGTACACAATATCTGGTAATGACGTAGCATTTCAAGTTCGGTGTATAGAAGAGAATTGGGCCATCAAACAGCGACACCACTGGAAAATCAGGAGTTTTGTGGTTGGGTAAGTGACGCGGGCCAGACCAGGTGCCTGTAGTCTTGGTCCGGCCACACACCCCCTTTTCCAGCGCCCTGCTGTGTACACTCTTGCCATTTAGCATTATCTGTTTCAGGCGTGTTCGCAAAACTTCGAACAGCGGCTTTAGCTTCGTCATGTCCGTCCGTCCGTCTATCCGACCGTCCGCAAGTAACAACTCGGCTCCCACTGGACGGATTTTCAGGAAATTTGATATTTGAGTATGTTCGAAAAATCTGTCGCCAAAATTCAAGTTTCATTAAAAGCCGACAAGAATAACGGTTACTTTATATGAAGGTCTATGAACATTTGTGACAATATCTCGCGCACTTCTTAGAATGAGAGCTGTTTCAGAGGAAAGTTGCAGAGGAAATGAAAACACGCGTTTAATGGCCAATAATATTTTCCGAAAATCGTGCTATTAGATAATGTAGAAAAATGTTGTACAACCGAAGAGAACACATGTGACGATACAATACGGCGCATGCGCTTTGCATACTACATACCTAAGGCTACAAACACAGAATCAGAATATGTAATAATTATTGCTTTTCCGCTGCAACAATTGTTGAATGTGCCTCAGTGCTACGTTATACGTAGAGTACATTCCCTGTCGTGTTATGACTTAGTATCTCTCTGCTTTCAGTTTTAATTCTACAAATCCAAGAGTTATTTTGTGCGAGATGTGGGGTTATCGCAGCGGAGGATATAAAGACAACTGTCGAACATTCAGGTCTTCTGTCGTAAGATAATGTCGAATGGCATATATTTCATTTAATAAAATTAGTATGTATTTACCTACGTTTTGGAAGGGCTAACTGCCTTCACCCAAACTGCTGTGGTTGAAGTGTCGGTAACATTATCAAACGAAACGGCGTCACATCCCAGGATACTTGCATCTTCGACACAGCTGTGAGAACGTCAAATGTAGCAAGGTTGTCTTTGGGTTGTGACGTCGTATAGCCTGGTAGCTAGTTACGAAGCCTTGGTTGGAAGTCATAGCTCCTCCTAAGGAAAATCCAAGCACGCCGGAAAGAAACTTTCTCCTTCGTCCTTGTCCAGCACACATGCTAGGTGGCAATGAATACGTGCATTCCTCCCCGTCGCGTTCAGATGCCTGTGACTACGTGTGGTATGGCCTACGGATCTTCTGACTAAACGACGAAATGCAAAGAGCAGAATATTCTAATCACTTATTACTACAGAACCTTACATTACGTTCAGTCTCACGTGTATCGTCCGCAAGGAAGAAACAAAATGTAAGAAACTTACAAAATAATATTGCAGCACAACTGATTATTTAACCGACGAGGGTTGGGCGTCATTCTGGGGTGATAATTCGATTTCAGTTAATTACAAATGTAATTCAAACAGTGGGCCGGGTAGCTCAGTCGGTATAGCGACTGACTACGGGCTGGATGTTCCGGGATCGAATCCCAGTGGGGACGAGATTTTCCGCCCGTCCAGACCGGCCCTGGGGCCCACCCAGCCTCCTGTAAAATGGGTACCGGGTCTTTCCCGGCTGTAAAGTGCGGCCGGGGCGTGCTGCTGACCTTCTAGTGCCGCGGTCATGGAAGAGTAGAGCTATACCTCTACCCACCCTCGGGGCCACACTGGGTCTGTACCGGGATCACTTTACATTTTTATTTGTAATTTAAACAGTTCTTTAGCCCCGTGTATAATGAACTGTGTATCTGATATTCCTGTCGGCGTATGGCTAATATGTCGGTCCCAGTGGCCGCGCGCTCTAAGGCGTAGGTCTACGGCCGCCAGCCTCCTGAGATCGTGGGTTCAAATCCCGCCGGGGGCATGGATATTTGTCTGTTGTGATTGTTGTGTGTTGTCAGGTAGAGGTCTCTGCGACGAACCGATCACTCGTCCAGAGGAGTCCTACCGACTGTGATGCGTCGTTGTGTGTGATCTAGAAACCTCATGAATGAGGAGGCCATGGTCCGCGATGGGCCGCAGCGCCACAAGAAGAAAACAAAAATGTGACTAATATTTTGATAAATGTCACGTTCTCCGCTGCTGTAAGAGATTCAGATCCTGTGTTGTCAACTAAATTTTTCCTCTAACCGAAGCTAAGACCTTTGCCACCCGCGAAAAAATCGAACAGACCGCCGGTTATGTTCGGTGGTATTTTCAGACACTACGCACTACACGATCTTTTTTCAGTACTCTGCATCATGCTATGTAGCATGGGAAAAGTATCATATTAATAACAATTCGAGTTTCGTAAGAGGAAGCTAATTTCTGTAACAGCTAAGCGACTCCCAACTTTGCAACCTCTGTTCCATCGAGCACATCTCTTTGAAATCCCCTGCAATAACAAACCGTAAATTGAACAATACTGTGTTTCTGCTCTGATCACGTATTTTATTGCACTGTGTCCGCAGAAGTATGAGATACGATCAATAGCTTAAGCAGGCAGTTGATCTGAAATCAGAATTACAAAAAAAGTACAGGAAACAAGTTTTTTTGTGACGTTTCTTTATCTTAAATAGTTAAGTCCTTACCTATATTTCGGTGAATCCTACAGTGATCCTCTTCAAGGTCAAGGATTTTACCTACTGCAAGGTTCCTACTGACGTACGAGTACTTCTGGAATCATACGCAGCGTAGAATGGTATTTCTGTACCGACGTTTCGGGACAACTTAATGATCCCATCTTCAAGGGTCAAACAACACTGCTTGACCCTTGAGATGGGACCGATATATTGTCCCGAAATGTCATTGCGGAAAGACTATTCTACGCTGCCTAAGATCCCAGAAGAGCGGATATAGCATCTGCATCGCGGCGGAAGCTGGAAATCATGCATAGAACGAGTACGTGGTCGTAACTCACGTGTTCCGACGATGATCTAGATACTGGTAGCCCTCTAATAAAGGAAGCTTTTGTTTCAGTGACAGAACTAACTTACCTGAAACAAAGAAGTAAACATACGCAAATTAGTATTCAGATTTTAATTTCGACTGCCAATTTTGTAAATTCCTAAAACAATACAAATTTTGCTTGGACTCGAAGAATTTCAAATTACGATCTGTATACTTATATGAACAGACAGCAGGCCTAGTGCCATAATCACGCAGCTTCGTGGTCTTGTCATTTGGGCAAATCATTATATGTCGAAGGGAAAATGTATTGCCAATTCTGGTCAAGCATGTAGCCTGACTGCCAAAAAATCTTGTTTTATATAGATATTATCCTATGTAAATCGATTGGATTTTGCCTGAAGGCTGCACAGTGTAATCTTACGATGCATAAATTTATCAACAGACGCTCACAGGAAATACATTCCTTCTGCTTTATAAAGTCCAGTTAGTTAATGCTGCTTCAGGAAAGACATCTAATTGCTGTTTGCTCTGAAAATTATAAGGAACACATAAACTGTGTATTGCGAAAATGCAGAGTTCCCTATATATAGCAAAACCCTGTTATCAAGGCTTAGTTTGTGGAGCTGCATGGAGTTATTTACTAAACAATTCACTCAAGAAGACAGATAAATTGACCAAATGAAGATGGCACACGTATTCATAAACAGTTATGGAGTGAATAAAGATCGCTGGTAATACTAGGGATTTCAGGCATTAAAATATAGCTTAGGAAAGGTCAAAACTGCATCGCAGAACCTCGGGATAGAGTCCAGTATGATGATAGTGAAGAAAGAGACAAAGACACATAGACAGAGCCGTGGTCGAGATTATAACCAGGTACCTCCAGAACAAAAGTCATAAGCCTTACCACATGAGCCAGCTTGCTTAGTTGTTTAGTCTCTTTGGGGTCTAAAAACATAAGGCAATCCTACTGCAGAAGTAAAATTTTTGTTCAACATAAGTGGAGGAATAGAAGAATAGAGAGTGGTTATAAACTAGTTTTTATTCAAAGTATTGGCACTTAAACTGCGATAATATGCATTTTTCAGTTGTTTAAAATTAAGTTGTGATTATATCTGACGTCTGAAGTGAAAAATCGTTTATTACGCACTATGAAAATTAATTGGGCAATTACACGTCGATGAGACAGTCTTGCTGTTAGTGCAGCTGGGTGGCAGGACACCTTGCAGGATGGTGAAATATTAGTTAAATGTTAAACGCGAATGAGCAATCCGTTACATTGTGTGTTGATCACATGTACCATTGTGCAGTCAAGTGATGGGACAATAGCTGCCGTACCACACACAGTGCGTCGCTATGCAAATCGTACGTGGTATGAGCTCACGTTTAATGGAGCTGGCACGAGGAAGGCAGAACAACGTGACAGACTTTGCTAAAATTATGTGTTATCGTTCAATAAAATCATTGCTATCACTTACATAATCATATTCGTTACGTAGTTATTGCCATCATTATTGTCGTCATCTAATTCTTCTTCTTCTTCTTCCTCTTCTTCTTCTTCATTTACCTCCTTCATTTAACATGATTATACAACACGGGAACGTTCAGTAAGTAGAACTAGGAAGGGAAAGAAAGAAAAAAAGAAGAAGAACGAACTCCTGATGTATATCTAGATACTTGGGTAGTTAAACTTCTGGTTGGATAGATGGATGGATTACAGGAAGGAAGACAAGAAAGAATGAGAGAAGAGGGGAGGAGAAAGGGAGCCAGATAAAGGAAAAAAATCTGAAAAGAAGAAGAAAAGACATGAAGAACACGCAAGCACTATTAAGGCTCCTTCAGTAACCTCCTCTTTTAATTATGAATTGTAATTATAATTATAATTTAGACCATTTTTGAAATGCATGAATGCTCATTGGTGATTGAATAAGAAACAGCTAGAGTTACAATGCACTGCACAGTAATGGCTGTGTTACGGTAGGTGTTATGAAATTAAAATAGTGTACTGCAGGCTTGACAAATGTAAAATTAGAGCTGAGTTGTTTCAAAGTACTGCATGCTTCTTGTCTCGAAAACTTCTGTGTGTGTGTGTGTGTTTACGTTTTGCTGACCGTGCATCTCAGAATATTTATCTCAGTAATTAACCAAATTGATGCACAAAATTTTTGTTTTACAAGTTTATTTCATGCCTCTATATGTTTCGAGCACATGTGCTCGAAACATGTACAGGCATGAAATAAACTTACTGTAAAACAAAAATTTTGTGCATCAAGTTGGTTAATTACTGAGATAAATTCTCTGCGTGTTTTTCATATATGATTCGCCAGAACACCTGTAGACAACACGCTTCGTGGAAGACCTAGAGATTCATACGAAGGAATGGTGGAGAATACCAATGAAATAAATGTTACAGACAAGCGATTCAAGTGACGCAGCTTAAGGCGGACTTCCGTGAAAGCGGTAATTAACCAAATGCTTCCGTAAGGAAGATAATTCTTACACAGATGAATAGTTGTTGAATTTTATGTTCAATGTTCAATGCATCGCGCAATATGTGTCAAAAATTATACAACAAGATGCCACAATATACAGTTTATTTATACCTGCAAACTGCTCTACATGTTTCGGGTGTTATCTCCACCCATCATCAGGAGCTCATATCACTGTATCTACAGTATCTGGCTGTATTGAGACCGTTACTGCAACCTGTCGTGAATGTCACGCTCACGACAGGTAGCAGTTACGGTTTTACTAATGCCAGATACTGCAGATACAGTGATATGAGCTCCTGATGATGGGTGGAGATAACACCCGAAACATGTAGAGCAGTTTGCAGGTATACGTAAACTGTATGTTGTTGCATCTTGTTGGACAATTATGGACACAATGGTTCTTGACTTCTCAGGAAGTATTCTGCTCCACCATTTATGCGCAGTTAGTGTAATGTTGTATGTGGCTTGTACAAAGATGTGAAAATAGAGTCAGAACATCTCAGTCATTACAGCGAACAGAATGTGAGCTGCAGAACCGGGGTTGATTCCCGGATGATTGAAAAAAAAATTCTTCTCTCCGCTATCCTTTCCACGCTTGTTCAGAGACCCACCCAACTATGTAGGCCATTTATCGGGGATTCTTTGTCCGATATAAAACCGGACTTGAGGGCAATGCTGACTATCCATATATCTTGATAGTGTAATGTTTAATTACACGCAAGGACAACTTTACATTCACCAGCACAGCAATATACAGCCACCAAATAGGTGTGACAGTTGGAAGCTGGGCAGCTTGACGCGTTACCACATCCTCTTAAGAAGTTTAATTATTGTTATGTGTCATTAGAGTCTCAAATGCACAGTAGTTGTGTAACTAATTTGGTATTCGGTAATAGTGAAAAAATGTGCTTTGTTTACATTATTAATACAATGACATCTCATCGCTATCTGGGTGGCAGTGGGGCAGGTTCACTTCGGGAACAAGATTCCCGGACTGTGTAAGCGAGATGTTGCGAATAAAAACCAAGCTAGTCCAGACCACACAAGTTCTGATGAGATCGTGGCCATAATCACGTAACAACGCGGACAAACTGCAGCCGAATCTGCAAATTATCACAGATGAACGCAGGTTTCTTAAAATATGGGATTGGAGGTTGCGTCAGTGGTGACGACGGTGGCCCCAAGTCTTCTGGGGCGTTAGGCCGTGTAGACTGGAAAATAATTACAGACGATTCGTAGCCTTTGAAGGCAATAGGCACCACAGTAACTTCACGTCAGCAACACAGCATTACATTCCAGGTGACTTGGAATTTCTTTCCTAAAATTCTTGGATATCCAGAAATTAAGCACTTCTTTTTTTAAATTATGCAAGACAATAAATACTCATTTTCTCACCAAATTTATCGCATTGCCTACAGATTACCATTTCTGTCTTAAGGAAAATGCAAGCAGAATAGGTCGATAAAAATGTGGTTGACGAACACGAGATTGTCAAATTATTATTGCAGTCAAGATTACGTGTATGTTTATTTAATGACACTGGATTAGCCAATAGATTACGCAGTGTTGAGTAGAAGGATGATTAAAATGGTGGAAGGGGAAGCACATCGATGGAAGCGGTGGACAGGTAATAGAGTAGTTTTTTCTTGTGGCACAACAGCCTTACTCGTTCCTAGGCCTTCTAACCACTGAGGTTTCGAAATCACACACAAACACACCACAGGCGGTACGATTCGTCTGGACGGGGGGGATCGGCTCGTGGCACAGACCCGTACCTGACAACACACGATATTCACAAGGGACAGACATCCACGCCCCCTGTGGGATTCGAAACCGCAACCCCAGCAAGCGAGCGGCCGCATATGTACGCCTATGGCCGCGCGGCCACGGAGATCGGCTAATAGGTAGAATATGCGTCCAATAACTATGGAAGTCTACGCACAAATTCATTGAGAATAAACGACATTCAAGTGGATAAATGATATAACATTAGCAACATCGTGTTAAGCACAGTTGATTAGTTTAGAAGGATGTGAGAAAATGATGTGTTGAGTGAAGGTAAAAGGTTTGGGGTTCGATGCTGCAGTGTCCTGTTTTAAACTATTATTCTAGCATTCTTTTCGAAAGACCGAGGAAACCTACAAAACAAGACTGGCACAGTACGTATAACGAAACAATGAGGCGCTTTTGTTTAACCATTGTTGCAGTGGAAAGCAATGAGTATTACACAACCTGTGTGTAAGCTGAGGGTGTTTGAGAACATGGTGTTGAGGAGAATATTTGGACTTAGGAGGGAAGAGGTAACGGGGGAATGGAGGAGATTGCATAACGAGGAGCTAAATGATCTGTACTCCCCACCCAATATTGTGCGGGTGATAAAATCGAGAAGAATGAGATGGGCTGGGAATGTGGCGCGTATGGGTGAGGAGAGGGGGTGTATAAGGTCTTGGTGGGGAAACCGGAGGGAAGGAGACCACTGGGGAGACCTAGGCGTAGATGGGTGGATAATATTAGGATGGATCTCCAGGAGGTGGGATGTGGGTATATAGACTGGATTGGTTTGGCCCGGGATAGAGACAGGTGGCGGACGCTTGTGAGTGCGGTAATGAACCTTCGGGTCTCGTGAAATGCGGGGAATTTCTTGACTAGCTGCAAGCCAGTTAGATTCTCAAGAAGGACTCTGGACCATGGAGTAAGTAAGTAAGTAAGTAAGTGTGTGTGTGTGTGTGTGTACTTGTAGCCTTAGGTATCCAGCATGCAATGCACATTTGCCATATTATCTGCGACCTTCCCATCTCTACAAAGTTTTTCCACGTAATCTCATAAACAATTTTAGACAAAAGCTATTGAACATAAAATGTGTGTTTCGATTCCTTTACGACATTTAACTGAAATATTTTCCATTATAAGAAGAAACGAACTTGATATGATCGAAAATGTATATTGGTCTTCATATAAAGTACCTTTAATTCTTGTCCGATTTTAATGAAACTTGAATTTTCTCAATAGATTTTCTAAAAATAATCGAATATCAAATTTCATGTAAGTCCGTCCAGTGGGAGCCGAGTTGTTCCAAATGAACAGACGGACGGATGGACGAAAAGACATGAAGCTAATAATCGCTTTTCGCTATTTTGCGAACGGGCCTGAAAACTCAGAAAATTGTCGGTGTCCGAGCTGAAATTCCATCGGTACACCACTTGACAGTAGTGTAGGTGGACAGCAACCTTCCTGGCAAGAAAGACATCGTCGTCTTTGTCTCCATTATGTGTGTCACCAGCAGTACAGTCCAGGCGACGAGTGTGACGATTTTTTGGAACTTGACGACATAACGGACTTAGCCTAAATATACTTGAGAGCACACAAACACCAGGATAGCTGCACACGAAATCGGCGGCGAGTGGTAAGATTCTTGAAGACGGTTAAAAAGACGTTACCGAATGCGAGCGTCGGAGTAAACCAACTTAAGACTGAGGGCACGACGTTTCATGAGCTGTGTTCACTCCTCTGAACTTCGTGATATTTGCAACGTATTGATCATTATATGACGCTATATATCAGTAATGGTGACGAAGATATTTCACTGTTTCACTCTTCGTCATCGTTATGTATATGCCAGGATGCTGTTTCGTGGTGAAAGACCTACGTGTAAAATTTGGATAACCGGTAAAGTCTTAACTTCGGAAATTCATATAAAAAACATTCCAAATATAGTTCCTACCTCACAGGAAACATACTGACTGTCCACTAAAAAGAATAACTGGTTTAGTTTATTTAGAGGATTAATAGTTCTAGCTGATAATTTATGAGAATCATAAGAAATAAATAATAAATTAAACCACATGGTAAAATGCAGAGTTTCTTAATGCAGGCGGAACATAATTTCTCTTCAAAACTGACAAGTAAATTTACAAAATTGTGTTTCATGATAATTGAAACTGTGAGTAAACAGAAATTTTTTAGTAAGCCCTATGTGTAAAAACCTACAAGAGTGACCGTGATGAGTGTTTGCAACTTTATCACTCTTCTCAGTGTTATGTGGGAATGAAAAGGGAATTTCACCTGGGCTGGAAATCTGAAAATTAGTACCAATCTGTAGCTTATGAAGACAGCTAGCTAGCTAGTTAGATGGGTGGGTGGATAGGTAGGTAAGTGGGTAGCTGGGTGGGTGGATGGATGGATGGGTAGGTAGGTAGGTAGATAGGTGGATGATAGATAGATGAATGGATGAATTGAAGGACGGACGGGCAGGCAGGCAGGCAGGCAGTTTGATGGATAGAGTTTTATTTTGTGATTGTGTACCGTTTAATGTTTAATTTTCCCGCGTTTCGGAGAAATGCAACGCCCTCAATTTCAGTGTGACTGAACTTTTTACTCCGCAAAGAAATCCTGAGATACTACTGTGATTGGATAGGTCGTAAAATGAACCACAGAAAAATTAAAATATTCAAATAATATAGCCGGCCATGTAGTGTGTGGTTAGATGACATAAATCGAATGCCGTAAATAGGCCTCCGACACTACTGAAGTACGCGTACACACAGCGTTCCAGTCAACGTACGTTAACAGATGTAGCACACAATAGATATTGTCTCATTTGAAACTTTGAATGTTGCAGACACATGAGGAGTGCAGGGGGCAGCGTTGGACTTTGTACAGAAGGGGAGAATGGAAGGAAATGCGTGCGAACTTTACATTTGCTGTATATTACTTTCACGTGGCTATGCATTTTGTTTTGTGGCTACCGTGCAGTTCATCAAGCTCGGTTCAAACACCGATCAACGCACGGAGTTATTTGTTACAAATAATAATAATAATAATAATAATATGGATGATAATACCGCAGTAAATAAAATCATTGTTTACACAGTAAAAATGCGCTCACCAAATCAGACGTATAGCATTTAACAGCAGGACAATTAGTGAAATAGACATCACAACAGCAGTTGTGGCATAACTTGATATACTGACCCGAAATTGGCCTGAGTAACTGAGAAAATACATTGAAAGACCTTGGTCGGAAGAGATGGTATCCCAGTCGAGATATGAACCGCGTGCTTCCTGGTTTCAAGTATAAATAGCATACCTTCTCCTAGCACTCTCCCAAGTTCTCTTCATTCTTTACCCTTAGACATATTTAACGTAAATTTTAAAATATTTCCCATTTCATCTACGTCATGATCAAATGAAGATGTTGCAACAGACTGCCAAGTGCCTGATGCACGTCTTAGCGAGACCAAACTAGAGATCACAGATAAATAATTCTGGATGACTTCAGGCTTTCACGACGGTTCGGTGCTAGTGATAACCAGTTTGGAGAGAGATAAGGAATTCCGAAACGTCGCAATCCACACGCACCACCCGACGGACACATGATCCACATTGCGAGTAATAACAATAATTGACTGGCACCAAAATATTGCCAATAAAATCACCATTTCTTTCGAAGTTTTCGTCCTGTTTTTGTACATTAGAATGTCCTTATTTATACAGATAATTTCAAGAGAAATCTTCTTTTTCAATTGTGTTTAATATATTTCTTTCCGGAATCTTATTTCGTTGGTTCGTTGATTCTTGGTTTATTCAACACGGCGTATAAGTCCTTGTGTTAAGCCACGTGGAATGATAGAATTAATGTCAAAGAGGAGTTGTTGACGACGGGGTCGGACTTATTAGTGGTCTGCCTACAATACTATCCAGTTTACGTGAAGAGATTTGAAATGAACACTAAACACACACCATCCGTCACTGAATCTGGCCGCGGCGAATCGAGTTTCTGGCCTGTCAATAACGATTCTCAGGCCATTAAAACCTAGTAGCAAATACCCGTAACACCGCTTGGAACAGTGGCTCATCATGGAATTATATCAGTATATAACACAAGGTGGCTAGCACGAAGGGTTCATTTGTAACGCCTTCTTGTCCCCGGTATGGTCCCTGTTTTAACCACTCGAACCCAGTCTTCTATAATTACTCGCTAAGATGTGTTTTTATCGTCCACAAGAAAGACGCGGCCTCTTTTATTGATTGTTAATGACTTTAACAATGAAGGTGCTTAACCGTTACGGCAATACAAAACTATAACTTAGTTTGTTGAATATATTTTGCAGCCTTAGACTAGTCATCCCTAAAAGGACCACGTCTGGTACTCATATTTGGATTGTTAAGTTTCATGAATATTGAATTTTCAATACATTTTTCACAACCACTATTTCTCTCTTGCCAAATAAAAGCACCCCTTCGTATAAGGCCATCACATATGTTATAAGTAATACAGGTATAACTACAGTATAATTTTATGCAGTTTCCAGATGTACTTTTAAATTCTGTTCTCCCTTGGCACAAAGAAAATTTGATGATTACATAATGGAAAATCCAGCTGCATATTACAACCTAAAAACTACCGAACGGATTTAGATACTATAGCAGATGCATTATAACGTCTGAACAAAAACGGCTTTTGAAATAATCCAGTTTCAGGAATCATTAATGAGTATTCAGTAATAAGAGTAAATATTTTCAAAAAGGTGATCAATAAATGAATGAATGAATAAATAAAACCTTCCATTCTGCCTTAAATTATTGAAAATGAAACAATTTTTTTTTGGGGGGGGGGTGATTTCTAGTTATTTCTCAAACATTATAAGTTTCATTAAAGGTTAAGACTCTTATTGGGGTTTTTAATAATTCATTACTTTGCTTCAACCATTCTCTCAGGAAGAGTTTTTGAAATGACAGCATACCGTAGTTCAAAACGTGTTAACCCTATGATCTGAAGTCACGCAACGCTATGGCTCATTTACCATTAATATATACGTGTACAGAACATTAGATTATGTAACTGAACCCTTCCCAGTTTGTGAAAGAAAATGATATTTTAAAGTACAGTCTCACATGTCAGTACAATTTAATACCGTGATTTTTTAAATATTAATTTGCTTTAACCTTATTACATGTACCAAAATTCCATTCTTGTAAGGAAAGAAGTTTCATATTTGGCACGTAATTCCGCCATACTCGTGCATTGTCTCTTCGGAAAATGAAAGGAGAAAGTTTGACACTCCCTACAAATGGAAATATTTACATATCCAACAGTACACATGACAGCTGCTGCCTTAACCTTTTCCAGGAATGTGGTGTACCGGGCCTCAACACCACACTGGACTATTTAGAATTTGCCAGAATTGTACAACTCAAAACAACCTTTCTCTGCTCTTTACTACGTTGTCTTAATTTTTTTTTTTTCCAGCTTTTAAAATTTTTGATATTCCAATTAAACTTCGACATTTTGGATATACTAAAGTCGTGCCGTAGTTTTAATGCAACTGGCAATCACTGTACAAGAATCGGTGGTGGTTTAACTGGCTGCTAACAGCGATAGGGCTAAATGTTGAGGTTATGATACGACCCTTGAACTTTACAGGCAAAAAGGCACTTAGCACTAGTAATTGAAGTGGGGTTGACTTCGCCAGCGTGGAGACTGGCAGTTCTGTTTCAAATTTCAGATTAGCGTGTTCAAGAGCGCTGACAGACGAAGGCCATCCGTAATGATTCTTTCTGTTTTTAACAGAAGAGCTTATCTCACAGTTGCCCTAACAAGAGTTTCACAATCGTACGGTAACGAAGTGCTATGAACATTTTAAAAGACGTGTAAGTCGCGCTTTATCATTTTTCATTCGCGAATTAATATGTAGCCAGCCTTAACCATGCGTTTAAAAGCGGAGATAAAAATGGATGTTCACATTAGATCAACTTTATTTGTCCCAACCTGCCTGATATTCTTCAAGGCTCTCAAAGACCCTCTGAACATTATGTGACAACATGTAAGATATGTACCGCACTACCGCACCTACCACCATGTTGGATCTTGAATAACTACCGACAGTACGTTTAGCGCCTGTTCCTAATCACTGTCGTGACGTAATTATCATTACCGTACTTCGCTCGCCCTCAGACTTTCATGGTTAAGCGATCTGAGCAATAAGATAGGCAGGTTATACAGCAGGCATGTAAAATGTGAGAAAATTGCCTTATAAATAAAAGGGTCAATTTTAAGGGAGAACGCCACTTCGGCGAACTAAACGCAGATTAAATTATAGGCCTGCCATTAAAATGGATCTTAACCGAGACAGGGTGTGAGGGTTCGTACTGGATTCTTCTGGTTCAGGAACAGGTGTAGTGAAAATTTATTCAGTTTTCCGCGTTCCTTCAGGTATTATATCGTTTCATTTAACGTCATTTCTCACAGTCATGCTTCGCTTCGATGCTAAACAATCCATGCAGCTATCCGTCGTAGAGATAGCAGGCTTCAGGATCGAGACTTGAGCCAGGGACCGCGAATTTCGGTGATAAATTTAATAAGATTGTCCTTTTAAACACCGTCTTAGCACCACAAAAGTCTGGGTAGTTGCATCTTTCCCGTAAGACAAAACAGTTCATTTTCCATTTCACAGTTGTGCTGATCATGTGCATTTCGAACGGAGGCATATGTTTATGGAGATCCTTGAATTAAACGTAGATCTGTGGGCAATTATGTGCTAAAGTTGCTATACAGCCAGAGCAAATCTTTTATAATGTCCTCAATATAGCTGTTCGTCACCACAGCTGTGTCGGATCAAGCAGACTCTTTTAAACATCTCAACTCACGCGGAACTTAGATTAAAAGCTTCTGATTTTTAATGGATCCATGGTAATGACGTTCAGAGGCTGCAGTTGGAACATATCCTTGTTGTTCGATTTGTTACGTCATAATGGAATTTAGGAACACATTAACCTGCATTCAAGCGCGTTTAGGTATACAGTAAGCTATTTTTGTTTAGTCCGAGTTCCATTCTTTCTCTCTGTCCCTCTGGCCTTTTGTTTAAAGCGAATGTTTCCAGTCATGATGGGCACAGCTCGGCTCTGCTGAAAGTGATGGGGTGTGAAACAATGGTGTAGTTTTAGAGCCCCGAGGGAAGGGAGTGTATGGTGAATAAACAATTCGTTTCCATCGGCTGTTGTGTTCTGCTCTTTACTACACCGACTTCAGCACAGTACGAAGGAGTCAGAATGTAGCTATATAGAACAGTTGTGCTGATGACACCCAGGGTCAACATGAATGATCCAGCCGTCAAGGGGAAATTTGAACGCGTTAAGTTCCGGTGCTTTGCCCAGCAGTTTTCGTCTTTCAGCTTATGGTTTGATTCTCTATTAATATAACTGACAAACTAAGAACATGATGAGAGGTCCGTGCACAGTGAATCGAATTTAATAATTGTCCGACAAAAGAGCTGCCTACAGAAATGTAATAAACTGAATAAGTCGCATCTTGTTGGGCAATTATTAAATATGATGGGAGGTCTTAGGCTTTCGCAGTGGTGCGATTAATTTTCCCGTTTTTCTCGGATGTAGCACCGCGTCATTGGGCGACTGGTGTTCGACGTTTCGAGAGAGATTGTTGGTCTCATCTTTAATAAATGAAATGTCAAATGATAATGGATACCTGGAGTAAATAGTCCTTCAAGAGCTGATAGTCTCCAAGCTAAGCAGGGGATTCTCTGCCATGTATGAAAATTAAAGTTCCTTGTCTTTGAGAACTGCGCCCTTCTGGGCTATTACGCAGCAAGTAGTGATAATTCCCTCATCTTTATCACAGTGGTCTGGTATTCGAGTTTGTTCTGAGAAGAACATACACACTTAATGTCTTCTCATTTTTTTCCCTTTAAAAACACCTTTAATATTATCTTCCCAAATACGCTTAGTAGGTCTTTCAAATGATCTATTTATTTCAGATTCCTGGACTAAAATTCTATAACTGGTAGCTTCCAAATTTTCTTGGAATCAATTTATTTCTGAGAAATACAAATAGTACAATTATTTAAGCTAGGGTTCCTTCAAAATAGTCCCCTTGTGCAACTATACACTTCTGCCAGCGACTGTAAAGGTGTTGAAAACATTCCTGGAAGCCATTTTGTGAGTCTTTTCAGTTTTTCTGTTGCATTCTTAATGACGTCACTAGCATCACAAATTGTTGTCCCTTCAACGCCAATTTCAGTCCAGAGAATAGGTAAAAATAAGCTGGAGGCAAGTCAGGATAGTATGGGGGATACTCCGGTGTGGTCGTGTTGTACGAGTGCTTTACTAAGAAATCCTTGGCCCTAACTGACCGGTGTGCCGAAGCAATGTGGTGAAGGAGAAACCAACTGTCGTATCTCCATTTTTCGAGGCGTTTCCTACTAATCGCATCCAAAAGGTGACGAACAATATCAAAGTACATTTCTTTATTCGCACTTTGACGGAAGTACCCCTTATACAGCAATTACTGTAAACTCATCATCATCATCATCATCATGTTCCTGAAGGGTTAGGTGTGTTTCCTGTTCCTTGATCCTCAAGATGAAGTTGGTCCCTCCATCTCTTCCTCGGTCGTCCTATGTTTACTGTAAACTATAACAGCGAATTCCTGTAAATTATCCCAGAGAATTTAGGGAATTTTTTTGGAGCTACTATATATTCTGCTGTGCAAAAAGGTAGCAAATTCGGTTCTGAAGTGTCATCTATTCATAAAAATAAATTAATTTCCTCAGGTTCCAGAGGTATTACCTTTTCCAATTTTAAATCATCCTTAAGAGTAATGACCACCGAAGCTGGAATACAGTTTCCTTTACTTCTTAACAAATGTCAGTAAGACCGCTCCTAAGTTGTTACAAGACTGCATGAAACCAAACTCGCGGATTAATCAAACCCAAGCAAGAGCAAGTATGGAAAGAATTTCTGTCTTGTTTGGTCTGAAACAGAGCTGGTAGTACTGTAAACGACAAGGTAAAATCAATTTATTTTGTGTTAGGGTTGGCCATTATAGATGCCAGTAATTTTGTGGCACTGTAATGCTTTGTTGATCATAGGAAGATACAGCGCCTTTCTAATTCGTTGTTTGCTACTAATTTCGTTTAGTAGGCCTCCATTTGAATAAATCAACCACAAAATTGGACATTGTTCTTATTGTTCAAATCTCATGGAATAACGAATTCATTTCAACACATTTCATTGCATCGGCAATGGATGAAAAGCACAGAACTTCATATCTGGAGATCCTAACAGTCTTCAGAATTCGTACCCGCATTGAGGATGGCAAAGCAGTTCAAGTTGTTATTTATGAATGGACTAAGACTCGAGAGAAACAGCGAAGGCCACGTAAAACGTTCTTTATTGCTGTGACTTGCTTATGGGGTAAAACTATTCAGTTTTTTTAATGTACTGTATTTTTGCGATATGATATTTTTAATTAGCCAGGAAATTAGGACGTCTTCCACGTGATCCGTAAATCGGTAATTTTTGAGCCACTATTTGCCCTAAGAATATGTAACTTTTGTCACTTTGCGTCTCTAGTCTGAACTAATAACATGATGACCGTGACAAGGAATTACATGTAATGGCCGTTAAATAGAATGAGAACTTGAAACGTAAATGTTGCGTTGTAGAACTTTGCTTCGGTGAGTAATTGGACACCAACGTATCGAGCAAAGTTGTGTACCGGGGTGCTGATAAGTCCTTAGCCCGACCAGGAAGGAAAAAATCTCGGAAGCATGTTAGCATTTCAACAAATTCGAGAAGCGGGCTGCCATAAAGTTTCTTTTCCTGCAAGGCAAGGCGCTGAAGGAAATTCACGCCATTCTGACAGAAACATTAGCTTGTTTCCTTCTTGGTCGGGCTAAGGACTTATGAGCACCCCTGTATTTATCTTCAAGTGTCGAATGTCCTGGCAGAGGGCACCGCGTTGCCCCGAAAGACCAGGATCTGTTTACTACTGATGCAACATGTTATACCAGACGAACAGAGTCATCAGCTTCGTCACTGCGAGAACAACAAAATTCGAATACAAGAGATTCATACTGTGGGATAACGCATTCTTATTTAAAAGTTCCGCACTGACCTTTGTTGCTCTAAAATTCGGCCTACAAACATGTTGTAGCAGGTTATTTTTTAAACTATTTTTTTCTGAAGTAGATATCAATATTGATAAGACAAGATTCCACACGGGCTACTTCGTGTAGGTCTGTGACATATTGGGCGCTCGAGAGAATCAGGTAAAGATGCTTGTGTGGTGAAACTAGCCAGCAGGTTGAACGTTGTAGATCCCTCTGCTGTGAAGTCGGAATGCTGAGGTAAAAGACAAATATAAAATATTAGATCTGTAGGCTACATTAGGAAATAAAACCAGCGCATTAATTTAACGTCATTAACATTAGACTTGTAGTTATACAGCGATACTTAACATTCGTGACTTGCTCCGTCCACCAGCAGCAACGCAGCATGGCTTTAACACGCTCACCTCAACTGTGCAAATGACAAGACATGTGTCCAGGCCGTTAATGCGACACGGAATGTATAAATCTCGACCATCAGTAGCCTTGTCCTTTCCCAGAGTTACAAACCTAATGGCCTAACCCGGTGGTTTTGAAAGATCCCACGTTTAAAGTGTATCCATTTCCTTACGCGGGTTCCTGAAACGCCATGCTGAAAAGAGGAATTATTTGCAAACCACAGTACAAATTATACTACCAAGTAAGTTAGGGACGCAAATCGTATTGTTCTTAAGTCTTTAATACTTATTGGTTACATTATATATCACTAGGATTTAACATTAAATAATTTTACATTCTGCCCAGAGAGCACATATGCATGCTCTTTAGGGTGTTCAGAAGAAAAAAAAATATTTTTTTGACAAAACATTAATCTCGCGGGTTTTATAACAGTGACGGAATGTGTTTACTGCCCGGTACGAACCGCATCGTTAAATGTAATTAAGGGTATTTCTTATTTAAAGGGATAATCTTTACTTAGTCTTTCCTTAGCAACAGAAATGTAGTGTTACGCGAAACACATGACGTGTAAACACAACACAAAAAAAAATCGGCAACTTAAACTTTATCCTGCTAACGTGGGAATATGGCGAGCTTCTAATAACGTCAACAGATAGCAGATGGGATTTAACTCGGCGTTTAAAGGGTTAATTGAATGGTAAGTACTGACTCTTGGTAGGTGTACGTCAAGTACGTGTATTTATTATTTTCGCTTAATATTTGGGTGTGAGGAAGTCCAGTGTATTCCTCTAAATAATCAGTTTAAACCTCACGTTGACTGTGAGAGAGAAAGGTTAATAAATCATACACAACACAAGTTTTTATGTCTTTTGATATATCCTTAAAGTGTGTTCGGTTGGAGGGAATAATTACTAGCAATAAATGTTCAACATCTTGTTTTTTGGTCTACAGAATTTTTCTCGCCGAAGCTGCTGTACGTGATGTCAAGTCAAACCAGCTAAATCCGAACATGAAATAAAACTAATCCCCTCCCCTGGACAAGCAGATATAAAGCACACTCGTAATTACTTTTGCACCTATGGTGCACATTAATCACAGTCTACAGGTTCCTCATATCTGCCGTCGGTACGACTCCTTTGCTACCGAGAGACTAATTGGCCATGACATATTTATGATATGAAAGAGATTACAGAAATAATATGCAATACAGGGGAATGGCATGGCCTAATGTAAAAAATATACATCCAATTAGAACTTGTAAAAGTTATTTCTTATGAGTCTGGACGTAATGCTAAAGAGCTGCTACTTCTTGGATGCGTACTCATAGTTGCATGTAATATAACTGTACATTATCACATAAATCTTAATTGTGAAAGTTCATAAAGAATATTGGGACGAAAATGTTTGGTGATTTGGACAACGTAACGAATTATCGTTTACAAATAACATAAAGTTGTTTTAAGTCCATTGGGAGGGTTGAGTAGGGATTTGGTCCTGCCCTGTTTTAAAAAACTAGCATCAACTTTCACACGAAATGTGACATGGTCTAAGCAATAATGGTGCCCTAAACATCATGACAAGCTTGTATTTAATAATGGAGGTGTAAGTTACATAATGTCACGTCATAAACATAGTTGTCTATTTCTGATAGGCTCAGTGTTTGCCAGAAAATCTGTGAATCTATAGAAGGCGCAACTAGTTGTGAGACAGAAGTTTTGGAGTGAAGCTTCTAATGTTATAAAGCCTAGCGGTTACTGTGCGTACCGCCTAGTTTAACATTAAAAAAAAATTACATAGTACTCATATTGTGTTTAAGTGTTCTGTATGGACATTTAACTTTACAGTATTAACAGATTAATTTTGTATAAGCGAGGTAGAGAATGTTTACTGTGCGGTAAGCACTGAGTCCTTACATAAAACACACTTTTCGTCTTTGAAGGGTTAATGTCAAGAGTAATCAGTTGACCGGGTAATAGTGTAATTGTGGATGTAGAAATAATTCAGTTCAAAAGAATTAACAAGTCACTCCAAGTGTAGCCTCTTAGTGAACAGCTCCAACAGCTGAAATTACAAAACAGCGATCTAGGTGTAACTAACATCAGGGAGCAGGGTCCTTCTTGAGACGCTAGACTTCACTGGCTGACCAAGAAATTCCCCGCATTTTTTGGAACCAGAAGGTTCGTCACCGTGTTCACAAGAGCCCGCCCCTTTTCCCTACCCTGAGCCAGATGAATCCAATTCACTGCCTCCAATCTTCTTTCTTTAAGATCTATTTTACTATTTTCACAATTACGTTCAGAATTTCCAAGTGATATCTTCCTTTCAGGTTTTCTCACCTAAACCGTCTATGCATTTCTCCTCTCTCTCACACATGGAATACGACCCACCCATCTCATTCTCCTTGATTTGATCTTCTGAAAAATACTTGGTGAGGAACAAAAATCACGACGCTTCTCATATTCATTGTACTCCCATCTCCTGTTACTTACCCCCTCTCATGCTCAGAAATGTTCTCCAGGAATCTATTCTTGAACATCCTGGCCCATATTCTTCCCTTAATCTGAAAGACCAAGTTTTTACATCCACATAAAAAACAAGCATGACTCCACGAATTTTAGACCTCGTCAATATACGTATAACGTGAGTGATCAGCTTCACGTTACGACTCTTTTAATCCTAAACAAAGAGCTTCGGGTAGCTCAGTTGGCACAGTCACTTATAATGTGGTGATGGAGAGACCTGTCCTTCCTCTCGGTGCTCTTCCAGTCAATCTGTAGGCTATTCCATCTGAATAACAGAAATTCCAACGAATTCGGGGTCAATAAACTTGGAAATTTTCAATCGATTGTAAAATTTCCTTAGAAAATATTTGGTAAATTTTGACAATTATCGTCTATAGTTACGGGTTCCACAGTAAAACCCTCCATTAATTCAATGCCATAGAATAAGAATATGAAAACTGAATGAACTTAAGAATTAGGGTTTCATTCAATACGCAGAATATACAGCATTACAAACAGACATCCAATCTCTTATACCGACTGAATGATAAATACCTCTCCATGATGTTTATTGCCACCATCTTATGATCCGCTTCTGAACTTCTGTCAAAGATCCATACTCCTGTACGACACACTTACTTAAACACAGTCAAATCAAACACGAGTTTCATTTATGTAGTTCATATATTTCAGTTTTCGACCACCAGTGACCTACTAATAGCATTTGAAGCATATCTGATAGGCACGTATTTTGTGTGAGTCTAAAACCTCAAAGGAAGTGACGTGCGATTTATGAATGATTCAAGTGTCTGGAAAGTGCACTGTCTATCGAAAGTGTTACATGTTGTTGCCTAGACGGTGATGTCTGTCTCAGCTCGTGAATATGACAGACTTACCGCAGTACGGGGAAAAGATGAAAGGGACTTGTCACTGTTCGCGTCGCCTTCTCTTGTGGCTGTATACCACCGACTTAAATTTCACAACTTGTTTTAACGCCAGATGTGTGCTGTGGTATTATCAACTCTGTCCTTATTATGGAATGGTTACATTCCTATTTAACATTTGATTAATTATGGGTCGACAAAAACTTGAAAATCCTTATCCTTACTGTGGTTAGCAATTTGTAGTTTTGCGTGTGACGCTAGCTAATAGAAATATGTAATTCGTTTTAAATTTTTTGTTTTGGTTTCAAAGTAGATGTCAAAAGCAGTGAGGGAAGAGATTACTGAGAGTTCTAAAGTGATATTTATGTGGCTGAAGGCATGAAAGTTAATGAATACGAACAAACAAACAAAAATAAACATTTGAATTTAGATTATTTATAACCAGTAAATTTATTGCAGATTCTCATGTTTATTGGACCGTGCATCATTGTAATACTTGAAGAATAAAAAAAAACTTGATGTCACTTGCTATTTTATTTCATTTCTTATGTGCTCAACATATTTCGGACATTAATAATATCCATCGCCAGGAGCTTGCGACTGTGTTGTTGAATTACCACATCGGTCGTTTTGTTCTCGATTCGTTGTGTGTTGGAGATTTGGTGCGTCTGGGTTTGAGCAGTGTCCGTGTTGCAGGCTGAAGCACATCTCCAACACACAACGAACCGAGAACAAAACGACCGATGTGGTAATTCAACAGCACAGTCGCAAGCTCCTGATGATGGATATATTAATATTCGAAACATGTTGAGCACATAAGAAGTGAAATAAAATACCAAGTGACATCAAGTTGGTCTCTTATTCTTCAATTATTGCAGATTGCTCTGCTCATTCCACTGGATTTAGTATTTATACGATAGTCAGAATGATCGAAGTGCGCTATTAATTTGTGTGCAATTCTGCTTTGTATCTGGGAATTCTCGGTCTCAAATCTCGGCCCGGACATAAGTTTCCAGATGATTCGTCAGCATCTTCATTCCTTGAAGGCAATTCCGCAATGACACCTTGAATTATACTGCGAACGATTCCTTTCCAGTACTTCTAAGTTCACTGTATACAGGATGTCCTGTTCTTAGATTCGTTATTTAGTAATGTCTTCACTTAATTAGACGATACAGCGTCGATGGTAGATAAGCGGAACATGAACACGAAGGGGTGGGTGTGGGTGTGGGAGTGGGGGGGGGGGCAGACGTAGATCTATTCGGAGAAAAACCTGCCCCAGTGCCAGTCCATCTACTAGAAATTCCATATGGATTTGCATGGTTTTAACCCGGGAATCCGCACCGAAAGGCCGGCGACGGATACATGGCAAGGGACAATATTCTATAATTCGATGTTATGAAGAATGGAAAATTTACAGCGTCGCTTAATAAACGAAGAAACCATAAGCTAAATGTATAGACAATTAGTTACACGAGACAGATCGATCGCTCATATCTGTTCGTAAACCACTGCTGTCGTTTTGAAGCACCAAACAGTATCTGGATATCTATTTCGAACAGGCTATGCGTTATAAATTTGTGTCAGATGAACTGTCTGTCTGTAGATGTCACTGCTGGCATGTAAACTTTGTACACAATCTAATTTAATGTATCTAATATTTGTGAGCAGGAAGAGCATTAGAACTGCGCTCTTCTGGGCTATTACGCAGCGAGCAGTTGTAATTCCTTACCGACGTTTCAGGACCTATAGTTTTGCATGTAAACTAAAGTAATATTTGTACACAATGTAATGTAATCTAATATATCTAATATTTGTGAACAGGAAGACTATTATAACTGCGTTCTTCTCGGCTATTACGCAGCAAGTAGTTGTAATTCCTTACCGACGTTTCAGGACCTATAGGTTTGCATGTAAACTAAAGTAATATTTGTACACCATGTAATGTAATATATGTAATATTTGTGAAAAGGGAGATGAACAGAACTGCACTTTTCTGGGATAATACAAAGCGAGTAGTTGTAATTCCTTGCCGACGTTTCAGGACCGATAGGTTGTCCCTAATGTCGGTAAGGAATTGCCACTACTTGCTGTATAATATCCCAGAAGAGCGCAGTTCTCATATACATCGCGCCGGAAGCTTCCAATCACCCTGGGAGATGATTTTAAAGGAGTGTATTTAAACAGTCATGCGTGCCTGAATGTTGTCTAAGGCACGGAAACGAGCAATTTTGATTAAAGGAAGTAACATTTAAGTGTCCAGTAACTGAATCAACAACGATTTCAGAATCTTTTATCGACACAACTGCTATCGGAAAACCGAAAGTTTACCTGCTTCAAACCCCAATGATTTTACCCGTTGCTTCTATGGGCATTGCAGATTGTTCTCTAAATCCAACGACAGAATGTAGTTTGAGGATGACTGAGAAAAAGGTGCTGATGATTTTGTGGTTGACTTACGACGCTGTCACTAACTGCGAAGATAGACCGTCGACTTATATGATGATACTAAGGAAGGAAATCTAAAGGATATACAGGGGTGCTGATAAGTCCTTAGCCCGACCAGGAAGGAAACAAGCTAATGTTTCTGTCAGAATGCCGTGAATTTCCTTCGGCGCCTTGCTTTGTTGGAAAAAAAAAACTAGATGACATCTTGTGTCTCGATGTTGTTGAAATCGCGCGCGTCTCTGACATGCTTCCGAGCTTGTTTCTTTCCTGGTCGGGCTAAGGACTTACCAGCACCCCGGTAAAAAGAATGGTTCGTGACTTATTTGCATTTAAGCTGTCTCGGTATTTATCTCGACTGAATAAGGGAGACCGTGATTAATTAACTTTTAGGATATGAGACAATTGCTGTCCTGACAACACCGGCTGTCATCCGTCAGGTGACACTGGGCAGTCGATATTTGGTTACAAACGTTTCGGAAGAACCTACTAACTCCATTTTCAGGCCTGTTGTTGCTCATAGGATTTCTCGAGAGCCTGCCGTCTCCATTTTAACAAAGCAGCCCCCCCCCCCCCC